>Ga0123337_10000095_pt1 | contig 181229 bp, 191 predicted proteins | sample frozenSSSSmetaG_FD_89792 | JGI IMG/M metagenome (GOLD analysis project Ga0123337, IMG submission 89792) | Glacier valley bacterial and archeal communities from Borup Fiord, Nunavut, Canada, to study Microbial Dark Matter (Phase II) -... | ecosystem: Environmental > Aquatic > Freshwater > Ice...
ACAGGACAGGACCGCACAGCCCAGCCCAGCACAGCACAGCCCCCGGCCAGGGCAGCCACGCAAAAGCAAGACCCCCCCCCCCCCCCCCCCGACGTACGTCCGCCCCCCCCCCCTCTCCCCACCCCTCTAACCCCCCCAGCCAACCCTCAACCTCCCCCCCTCCTCGCACCTCCTCCTCGCCGCCAAAGCCTCCCAGAACCTCACCTTCGCCGCCATCGCCGCCGCCCTGGGGCAATCCGAAGTCTTCGCCGCGGCGCTCTTCTACGGGCAAGCGCGCGCCTCCCCGGCGGACATCGCGATCCTGGCGCCGCTGCTCGCCGTGCCCGAGCCGACGCTGGCGGCCGCGCTGGGAGGCTTCCCGCTCCGTGGCGCGGTCGCGGAGATGCCGCCCACGGAGCCGTTCGTGTATCGCCTCTATGAGATTGTGCGGAACTATGGGTATGTGTATAAGGCGGTGGTGAATGAGCGGTTTGGCGATGGGATTATGAGCGCGGTGTGCTTTGGGACGGAGGTGGGGAGGGAGGTCGATGAGAGTGGCGCGGAGTGGGTGGTGTTGACCATGAGGGGGAAGTGGTGAGTGCGCTGTGCGGGGATGGGGTGGAGGGGGGGTCGAGGCGGTGTGCTGACGCTGGGTGTAGGTTGCCGTTTTCGAGGTTCTGAGCGGGAGAGGGGGGATATGGAGGATGGATGGATGGGTTGGAATTGGAGAGAGGGGGGGATGGCTTATATGAGTCTGTTGGGAGGTCAGCGGCATGGTATTCCGCGGTCACGGCCACGGTCACGAGCAAATACAGGAAACAGGAAACACCACACTCGAGCAAGAGATCAGAGCCGTAGGATTGTCCAGAGAAAAAGCTACTGCAAATATAATCCGCTCGGAACAGGCACCCAAGAACCCGGCTGCCCATCTCCAAGCTCATTTTCTTCTTCCTAGAATCCTACGATCCCTCCCCCTCCCCCCTTTTTTGCTCCCAAGCCGCCTGCTGCCTGCCCGGTGTCGACCATAAATAATATCCCCCAATGGACGTGTTGGTAAATCTGAAATTTTGGAAATAGCGACTATCCCCGCCGCGGGCCCACGACGGGGAGGTTTGGGCGTCGTCGCCAATGTAGTGTAAATGCCGTCGAGACGGTCCCGAGTGAGAAGCGAAGGTTACATGTGCCGCCTCGCACGCCCCGGTGAGGGCGTGCATCCGCGGCGCCGAAAGAAAAGAAGCGAAGTGAAGTGAAGTGAGGTGTCGAGGCGTGAAGCGTTCTGCGCGCATCACCGTCTCCCGCCCCGCCTGAAGCGCCTCAGGGCTCACGCTCGCTCGCCGACCCTGCGACAGGACAGCGCGCTCCGAACCCCGAGTTGCTGGCGCCTAATGGACGGGACGAGATGGGTGAGACGATGCCGGCATGGGTGGGGTGCTGGGGATATTTACATCACCAGGCAGCCCGCCCCTAGGTTCTGGCGCTGGACGCTGCAGCCGGCGCCCAGGTTCTGGCGTTGGACGCTGCAGCCGGCGCCGAGGTTCTGGCGCTGGACGATGCAGCCGGCGCCGAGGTTCTGGCGTTGGACGATGCAGCCAGCGCCGAGGTTCTGGCGTTGGACGGTGCAGCCGGCTCCGAAGTTAGGCATGTTGATGGTGGTGGGTTGGGTTTTGAGGGTGGTGGTTTGGTGGATTGGAATGTGTGGTTTGAAGTGAAGGCTGTGAGAGGATGTGGTAGTGAGGTGAGGAAAAAGAGGGAGAGAGAGGGGATATCGACGAGGTATTTATATTCGGAGGGGAGACGGAAGAGATGGGAGTCGGGACGTGGTGGTTGCATGGTGGAGAGGGGGAGAGCGGGAGGATAGGTGCTGTGTGCTTATGATTGTGTGTGTCTTGCTGGGATATAATATGAAGGAGAATCAGGGGGAAAGAGAGGAATGATGAAAGGAGAATCAGGAGGAAGAGAGAGGAGACTGAAAGAAGTAGGAACTGTGATCTGAGTATGAAAGGGGATACTGGACGAGGATGATGTTAGGAGGACATAGTAGGAAGGGGCCTTGAAGCGCGTGGACAATATCAAAGGGGATCTCCCGGGCTTCCATTAAGGTGCCGTCGTGAAAAACTCAATCAGGAGTCACCAAGGCACTCGTATGAGTCTTGGAGGCATTTGTTGTGGTGATCTCGACCGATGGAATGTTGGTGTTGTCGTTGTTGAGGCGGTTGTGGCTTAATCCCTTAATATTGTTCTCCTAATATTGTTCTTCAACGTCAAAGAGCCGCCACCCTAAAACAACCACACCCGCCATCATGAACGGCCAAGATAAAGCTTGAATTCAGCTTCAGGAATGACCCAGAGTAATCTCATGCTCATAGTTGATAGGATATATCCAAACAATGACAAGATTTAGAGTCCAGTGACAGTTGTCCTCTCAAAGTTCCTAGATGTATGCCCAAATGTTCGCATACGAGAAATGCACGTGAGGGATGATGAGCGAATCATCTTAGAAAACTCGTAGGATACAGGCATTCCCCCTCTCCTCGAAATTACTAAAACGCCTCCCCCCGCTCGCCCTGGTTGCGGACGGCGAGCACAACAAGGAAACAAGTTAAGATGGCTTGTGGACACTATTCCCATGAGCCAGTAGACAACGGAAGTTTCCACGACATGAGGAGAAGATCTCAATGAACAAAAGAAATCTCGTCGTTGATTTGGCGGGCAACTGAACGAAACTCGGGATGAGACTCAAGCCGGGATATGGTCAATGAAACCAACTTCGAAGACAAGACACTTGATCTGAAAGCAGCACTTGTTCGAGTATGATATCGGCCAGCATGCTGGGAATGTGAGCAAGGAGCCGTTGAGAATAGTCATGAGAGGAGCCTCTCTGGCATGAACAGCGGTTGGGCAAGACGGAGACGGCAACATGCTTGTCTTAGCCGATTCTCCCTCATTTCCCAATTCATGGTCTTTATGGCAGCCAAAGCCCGCAAAACCCCTTCCCATCTTCTGCCTAAGTCAGATCATAAGATAAGTGATCTTTGGCACTCAACTCAGCCATCTTCCAGAGTCCGTGACTGTGAAATATTGGGGGCGGAAGAGGGAAGACTTCGCAGAACACAGCTGAACAGAAGCTCTGCCACGAACCACAAACAAAGTGTAACACACTCTTCTACTCCATCCGATGAAAAATATGAAGAGATTTTACCAGGATATTGCAAAAAAAAAAAGGGGGGGAGAGAACAGGAAATAGTATAAGTTGCCTACTTGGGCCGGAGTCTTGGGGGCCAGGTGCTGCGGAGAGCCTCGTCTTCTCCTTCTTCGCCGGCCAGCATTACCCAAACGAGATACGCAGCGTAACTTTGAATTTAAGCCACATCTGATGCATAAGTATTGTTTGCACGTTGCCGTGATTCCATTGACTGTAAAGATGTCTCGCGTTGGGTCTTGCTCGGTGAGGAAGAGGGAGAGGGAGAGCGAGAAAGAGGGCGGAGGACTCGGAGTGATCGAGAGGATGATGTCGAGGAACCTGTGTATGTACATAGATCCAGAAGAAAGGTTCAGTGAGCCCCAAAGCCCCAAGAGCTCCAAGAGCCAAGAGCTCCAAGAGCCAAGAGCCCCAGAGTCGGCCTGCCTACCTACCTAGGTAATAATGATGTTGGCAAACAGTACTTAGTGGGGGAGGGAGTTGGGGTCGTCTGCCGTATCTAATCGCACCCACCTTCCCCCCTCTTCCCTCCCGCCTCTCACGTCTCCCCTCTCACTTCTCACCTCTCACCTCTCACCTAACGTCTCCCCACAACAACTAACTTCGATAAAAAAACAACAACGAGCACAACGCATAGTAACGGAGTCTTCGCTATATTCCATAATGGGTGTTCTCCTGCGATTTTTTTTTGCATTATCCATCCCAATGTCAATTTCGTCTTCCATCCAATCAACGAGTCCTCAGTGCCTGGGCGGCTGCTTCGTTGAGACCGCATCCTGTGCTGCGGCGGGGCGGTGCTGAGTCTGCGCAGCCAGCTCGAATAATGTGAGCAATGACGCAAAGTGAGATAGAGAGGGAGTCTCGCTATCCATGATAGCTTCTTAAAAGACTCGTTGATTTCCATTCCCTTTGCTTTGGTCGTGCTTTACACAGCTCTACACCGGTCTCTCCAGTCCAGAACTAACCATCACTTCAAACTGCGTCGATCTCAGCTCAAAGGACGAACTAAACCTCGACAGGCTTCATTCTCGTCTCTTCTCTTCAAAGCCACATATTAATTGCCTTGATACCTGCCCGCATATTCTTCTATCGGCAGCGGGACTAGTTGGAGATGTCTGACTACGAAAGCGACGTGTCAATGGAAGGCAGTCCATTGACATCAGGCCTGAGGTGAGGCCATATCCAATTCCCTAGCGAAAGACCGAACACAAGCTCACATTTCATAAGTGAAAGTCACTCGATGCAGGTGTCGACTGTCTGCCCCGAATTTCGAAGCCTTAGTCCAGAACGACCTGCAAAGCGAAGATGCCACAACGATCTCCCAGCGCCGTTGCGCAATGGCGATATGCCGACACCAACCGCTGCCCATTCGGGACAGGCTACGTCTTCAGTCTTTGCTGCCAGCCCGTCACAAGGAGCGTTCACCCCACCGGCTCTCAACTCTCCTCGCTCTTTTGGTGACAGCCGCGAATACCTGTCACTCCTTCTCTCGAAGGCTCTCACCTACAACAGGAGTCGTGCCCCTCGAAACCCAATCATGCTCAGCGCTGGGGCTAATCGCCATTCACGTGTGCCTTGCATACCACAATTGCAAGACCTCGATTGGAGGGCAAGGCCAGGGACATGGCCAAAGGCGGCGAGAGACGAAACGAGCGGAGAAGAAACCGAGAGTATAGCAGTGACCAGGAGGACAAACTCAAATCCTTGGTAGACATTTGGGTCTGGAAGGTTCTCGGCTCATACTTGCGGACTTTTGGGGGTTGATGTAGGATGGCTTTTCTTTTTGGGAGCAGATCTTGGAACTTGCTTGACTGGGGAAGTACACAAGCGGGGATATATGGATTTAGCTGGTAACTTTCTTTCCGTTTCTCTAATCGGGGTCTTGATTTATGCATACCTATGTACGTATGTACTGCGCGTTTGTTCTTTGCTCCATCATATGTCTCGGTGCATACGCCCGTTTGCAGCAAGAATTGCCACTCAAGATCTGCAGCATTGGATGGCCCAAGAAAGGCTGAACGAGAGCCGCCAAAAGTTATGCAGAGTGCTGCTCTCTACAGCAGGACTGATACACCTCGGATTCGACTTCAGGAGGCAGAGCACTTGATTATGGCGCCAGGCAGGTTTTGGAATCACGTGCAAAGTATTCTCACGTGATATTTGCTGATGGCGACCTGTAAGGTCTGTTTGATGTCGACCTCAATCGCATCCTACATGCAACTTGAATCCAAGCACTAGGTAAGTATAGCTATTAGAACGCCCTAGGATGGTTGTGGTTGATATAGAACTCCCGAGAAGCGTGATCAGACTCGAAATGGCTCCTCTGAATAGCCTAGCAAACGGACTGTGAATGGTAAGCGTGTCCTATAGAGTATTAGGTATGTATGTATGTACGTATGTATGTATGTATGTACTTACTGTACGAGAAGCAAACGATGGTTAAAAGCGATTCAGATATTCATATATTAATGGTATTTAATTTTAAGCCCAAATGGGATTTCAGAGATATTAGGTACTCTTCTCTACGACTTCTCTACACGACACGTTCCAGAGGTGGCCACGCACTCCTGGCTGCCTGACACTGGCAGGTCGCTCTCATAATCCGCCTGGAAGTCAGTCGAATCTGGAGGATAGGTACAGTAGCAGCAAGCTTCAACCAGCGCCGCCACTGAATCAGTGAATCCCGGCTCAAGCGTCATATTAAGCGACGCTAGGCTGCATGCTACCTACTGTCCCTACTATACCTATCCCCCAAGAGCTTGGCCGACTTGTACATAACTTACTGTACCTCGATCCCATCGCCATCGCAACTCCAACTCCTCCAACTCCAACTCTCTACATCTACAAACTCTCTTCATCATCCATCGACTTTACACTCTTTGCCTGTGTGATTCTTCATCAGTACTCCCTCACAGCCTCGCAGATTCGGAAATTCTCCTTCGGACCATCCAACGGACACAACCACCTGATACCCGCCGGCCAATACCACTTATCTGTCTTGAGCTCTTGAGCTTTCATCATCAAGATGTCGGCCGAACCAGATTTCGTCGCGAGCAAGAAGAAGATCAACCTGACGTAAGTCTGAGTGTACTCGAGCTGCTCAGAACAAACATGCTGACTGTCTCATAGCGATCCTTCCGGCCGCGAGATTAGAGATGTAAGATGCCAACGCCACCATATGATGAAGTCGAATAGAGAAGACCCAGACACTGACAGTTCACAGAATGATGATACCGCAACTGCTATTCTCAAGAAGAAGAAGAAGCCAAACTCGTTGATGTAAGTTGAAGCCTCGTGCGAGATCATGGCCGTCTCCGTGCTGACAATGTGGCAACAGGGTCACCGATGCCGTTAACGACGACAACTCGATTATCGCCCTCTCCAACAACACCATGGAGGAGCTGCAACTATTCCGTGGCGACACAGTCTTGGTCAAGGGAAAGAAGCGCAAGGACACCGTTCTCATCGTTCTCGCCGACGACGAGTTGGACGATGGAAGTGCCCGTATCAACCGTGTTGTCAGGCATAACCTTCGTGTCAAGCACGGAGACATGATCACCGTGCATGCATGCCCGGATATCAAATACGTACGTTCAGAAAATCCAGTGAATCCTCGGGCTCGAGCTAACAGTTTATTCAGGCCAAACGCATTGCAGTTCTCCCAATCGCCGATACTGTCGAGGGACTAACCGGCTCTCTGTTCGATGTCTTCCTCGCTCCATATTTCCGTGAGGCCTACAGGCCCGTACGACAAGGTGATTTGTTCACAGTTCGCGGCGGTATGAGACAAGTTGAATTCAAGGTTGTCGAGGTCGACCCGCCGGAGTACGGAATCGTTGCACAAGACACAGTCATCCATTGTGAGGGTGACCCAATCCAGCGTGAGGATGAGGAGGGCAACCTCAACGAGGTCGGATACGATGATATTGGTGGCTGCAGAAAGCAGATGGCCCAAATCCGTGAGATGGTTGAGTTGCCACTCAGACATCCTCAGCTTTTCAAGTCGATCGGTATTAAACCACCTCGCGGCGTCCTTATGTTCGGCCCACCCGGCACTGGTAAGACTCTCATGGCGAGAGCCGTTGCCAATGAGACTGGCGCATTTTTCTTCTTGATCAACGGACCGGAAATTATGTCTAAGATGGCTGGTGAATCCGAGTCGAATCTGCGCAAGGCCTTTGAGGAGGCCGAGAAGAACTCGCCAGCAATCATCTTTATTGATGAGATCGATTCCATCGCACCAAAGCGTGACAAGACAAACGGAGAGGTCGAACGCCGTGTTGTGTCTCAGCTTCTTACCTTGATGGACGGAATGAAGGCCAGATCCAACGTTGTTGTCATGGCTGCCACCAACAGACCTAACTCCATCGATCCTGCGCTCCGTCGTTTCGGCCGTTTCGATCGTGAGGTCGATATTGGTATTCCTGACCCAACTGGCCGTCTGGAGATTCTTCAAATCCACACAAAGAACATGAAGTTAGGTGAAGATGTTGACCTTGAGCAAATCGCTTCCGAGACCCACGGATACGTCGGTTCTGATATTGCATCCCTCTGCTCAGAGGCCGCCATGCAGCAAATCCGTGAGAAGATGGATCTCATCGATCTTGATGAGGATACCATTGATGCTGAGGTTCTCGATTCATTGGGAGTCACCATGGATAACTTCCGCTTTGCTCTTGGTGTTTCTAATCCATCTGCTCTTCGTGAGGTTGCTGTTGTCGAGGTTCCAAACGTCCGCTGGGACGATATTGGAGGTCTCGAGAATGTCAAGCGCGAGCTTATCGAGAGTGTCCAGTACCCAGTCGACCATCCAGAGAAGTTCCTCAAGTTTGGTCTCTCGCCATCTCGTGGTGTTCTGTTCTACGGTCCACCAGGTACTGGTAAGACTTTGCTCGCAAAGGCTGTTGCCAACGAGTGTTCTGCCAACTTTATCTCTGTCAAGGGACCTGAGTTGCTGAGCATGTGGTTTGGTGAGTCTGAGAGCAATATCCGTGACATCTTTGACAAGGCTAGAGCTGCTGCTCCTTGCGTTGTCTTCCTGGATGAGTTGGATTCCATTGCCAAGTCACGTGGCGGATCTGTCGGTGATGCTGGTGGTGCATCTGACCGTGTTGTTAACCAGCTTCTGACTGGTAAGTTTAATCCCTTTCTCGTCGACTTTTCAAAACTAACAACCTGCAGAAATGGATGGTATGACCTCCAAGAAGAACGTCTTCGTTATTGGCGCTACCAACAGACCTGAGCAGCTCGACAATGCTCTTTGCCGTCCAGGCCGTCTCGACACCCTCGTCTATGTTCCATTACCAGATGAGCCATCCCGTGTTGGTATCCTCAAGGCGCAACTCCGCAAGACGCCAGTTGCTCCAGATGTGGATATCGAGTACATCGCATCCAAGACCAACGGCTTCTCCGGTGCCGATTTGGGCTTCATCACCCAGCGTGCAGTGAAGCTCGCCATCAAGCAATCTATCGCCCTCGATATCGAACGTCGCAAGGAGCGTGAGGCAGCTGGCGAGGATGTCGACATGGATGAGGATCTTGAGGACCCGGTTCCGGAGCTGACGAAGGCCCATTTCGAGGAGGCTATGGCATCAGCCCGTCGCTCCGTTACTGATGTGGAGATCCGCCGTTACGAGGCCTTTGCTCAATCAATGAAGAGCTCTGGTGGTGGTGCTTTCTTCAAGTTCCCAGAGGGTGGCGAGCCAGCAGCTGCTGGAACCGGAGGCTTCGGTGATGCTGGCAATGATGACAGCCTTTACGATTAGACAACATGTACTCTAAATATTTCTCGTTTTCTCTTAATGCATCTCCGGCCGGTCGGTTTTACAGGCATGACGGATCTTTTTTATTCGAGGAGTCCTGGTCGTTCCTAAGAGCGCTAGCAGTTGGCATCATCACTGACTCCGATTTCCGGATCGATGAAGCATAAGCTTATCTCAGCGGTTGTGCGGTGCAGAATACACATATTCAATGAGTTTCAGTGCACAACAAACAGCGCGGATGGAAGATAAGACAAGATGGAATCATTCGCCTGCGTTCCTGCCAGGTAGCTTATAGATATTTTCAATAGCATGCTCGTTAATTGTATTGCTTTTGCATAGACTGGACTTAATGAAATGAAATAAACAATGCCATAGTACTGTTATTAGTGAAATGAAAGAGATGATACATATATTTTCGCTTCCTTCATCTTTTCGTTTTATCCCTCGTACCTGATTCTTGCTCATCCAATCTCAGGCTCATAATTTCCAAGGCCGCCAAAAATTTGACCAGCAATCGCACCATCACGTGAGAGCTCCACTAGCTTCCGCTCGCTTTCCAGCGTCCGACAAATAACCTCAGACCACCTGCCAAACCAAGTACAACACCAGAGCAGTAACACCTCCACCGCATCAATTGCCTCACCATGTTCCTCCAACGCACTGTTTACACGGCCCGCCGCGCGGCCGCCAGCCCAGCTGTCAAGCGCGCCTTCACCAGCGCTGTTGCAAGACGTGAGTTTGCTGCCCCGGGGAGCTATTGCCGAGGCGTGAGGGAGGGTAGGAAGGGGGACGGGTTCCGGACCTGAGGATGCGATGGGGAGGTGTGCGGTTGGCAAGGCGTCAGGGGAGGGACAGGAAGGGAGTGTGATGGGCATTGACTGATTGCGAGCAGAGAACAAGTACAGCGTCCCGGCTACGCCGCTCAAGGGCTTTTCCGGTACGTTCCCCGCGATTGAGTCTCGAGTCCAGCTGTGACTAGGACGAGGGCGTAAGAATGGGATCAGGGCTGATTGAAGAATAGAGGTTAAGAACGAAGCGGACCTCCTCGCACCGGGAGCTGCGCCAGGTACCGTCCCGACCGACCTCGAGCAGAGCACGGGTCTGGAGAGACTCGAGATCTTGGGCAAGATGAATGGAGTGGATGTCTTCGATATGAAGCCGCTGGATGCTAGCCGCAGGGGTATGAACGCCTCCGATACACCCCAAGGCCATTGTCACCGATTGGGTCACCATGATGTTCTGGAGGAAAGGCCTTCTGGACCGGCCAAAGTGTGCTAACACGGATGTCACAGGCACCCTCGAGGACCCAATCCTGGTCAAGTCCTTCGGCGACGAGCAGTACGCTGGCTGCACCGGCTCCCCAGCCGACTCCCACGTCACCATCTGGCTCACCGTACGTCCTCTCGTCCTTCTCCCTTCCCCCCTTCCCCCAGACACCAGACGCTGACGCACGCGCCCCCCCAGATGTCGCGCGAGCGCCCCATCGAGCGCTGTCCCGAGTGCGGCTCCGTCTACAAGATGGAGTACGTCGGCCCCACGCACGAGGAGCACCACGAGCACCACCACGAGCCGGGCCTCAACGCCGGCTACGCGCACCCATACGAGGGCGAGGCCAAGACCTTTGCCGACTTCGTCAAGCCAGAGTACAGATAGGCTTCGCGACGATGAAGCCTTGGGGGATGGGGTCAGGGGAGGGCGGAAGGAGGCGCGGCGATGTATCTGCGTTGGATGCGATTAAGCCGTTGTTGTCGTTGTCGTTGTAGTATAGCTAGATGAATTGAGGATGCGTCGGATGTGCTCGTCTTGCCTTGCCGCGTGCGTGAGCTGTGAACGCTCGACTGTGCTTCTGTTCAATGGAGCAGTGTTGCATGCACGACGACGAGCGAGGATGCGATCGGCTCCGAAGGTTGGTAGGGACAGCTCCAGCCATGTAGATGACGCCCGGCTCTAGATCTGCAGGGTCCGCCAAGAACGTCTCCGTCGAGCAGCGAGACCAGAGGGTTGTGTGCACAGTCGCGGTCGTCGCAATGCTTGTCATGACCGCTCTTTCTCGGCTGGATCTGGTGGGTTGTGAGCACGTCGGGAGCCTCTGGGTTGTGAGTGAGTGTGGCGAGGTATAGACTGGCCCGCGGCGAGAGCGAGGTGGCCCCGAGAGGGGGGGGTGGCAGTGGGAGAGGCAGGAATGTTGCACGGGGGATCGGAGGGGATGGGAGAGCGCGGAGCTGGTGGCTGGCGGGTAGTTCGGGGGGAGGGGACGGGACGTGTGGAATTGTGGACATCGCTTTTCTAGCCTTGTGGGCACGATGGGAGGAGGGAGGGATGGGGGAGGGTGGGAGCCTGGGACGGGGTAGGAGGATCGAGCTTTGATTTTGGTTGGTTTGGACATGCAAGAGAGATACGGGGGAGGAAGGGTGAGAAGGTTAATGAGAGCCGGAAAAAAATCCAGGGATAGTTCATGAGATTGTCTGCGAAGAGTGAGCTGTTTTCACGATTCTCCGATTTGGAGGTGGAGGTTCAGATGCCACTCTTGTATTAGAAGCCGCGAGGCCGTTGCTGGTGGATACCCAAAACACCAAGAGAGGTGTATATGTAAATGCTGGAGCTATATAAACGCCATTGTACCCAAACCTTGCAAGCCCATGCAGAAACCGTAACGCCGTGATATGCCCAAACACAACGCATCCGCACCCAGCCAACGCTGCCCAAGCACTCCCTCACGCCGCCTTCAGCAGTCCTGTCGGACCACCCACTCGACGACCAGGCCCGTCCTTCCAAGTCCTCGACACCCCACCCATCCTCACGGCTCCACCTCCACAACAGCCTCCAGACACTCCCTCGTGACCCTCACGCCCTCATCGACCACCCTCCTCGGGACCTCCAGGCTCCCCACCGACCGCCGCCTCCTCTCATCCCCCGGATCCGGCGTCGGCTCGTACGTCTGCCCCAGCTCCTCGGCGCTGCGTCGCGCCTCCTCGTCGCGCCGCGCGGCGGCGGTGTCGGCGCGCACGTCGGCGAGGACGCGCGCCATCAGGCTCGGGAAGGTGGTGCAGGAGGCGTCGCCCGAGCGCAGGAGGTTCAGGGCGTGTTGGCGGATTCGGGTGGGCAGGTTCGAGGGGTCCGAGGAGAGCGTGTGGGTGAGGTGGTTGTGGATCCTGTGGAGGAAGACATGTCAGGTTTTGTGCTGTTGGGGGTCGGGGGGGTATGGCTGGGGGCGGAGAGAAGGGGGGAACGCAGAGAGAGGGTCGTGGGGGGTGAGGGGGAGTGAAGGGGGGAAGGAGGAGGCTACCTGTCGATATGCCCGTCCCGCAGTAGTTGGGCGTTGATCTGTGACCGCAAGTCTGGGTCTTGACCGGAGAGCGGGTGCGAGGTGGACCGCGGGATCTGGACTGAGCTCTGGGGTTTGCTGGGGGAGGAGAGAGACATTCTGTGGATATGTATGTGTGTTTGGCGTCTAGATTGTGCTCTCGTCGGTTCAGAGTGCAGGTGAAAGCGGAAATGGGTTGTTGCAGAGCACAATGGGGTGTTGCTTTGAGGGTTGCCTTCGTGATGGGTACCGAGGATTAAAGGCCTGGGAAGGTCAGGATTGGATGGAGCAGGCGGCTTTCTGGAGCTGTGGGAGAGAACTTACAGTTGTATTTAGCAATATAGTTTAGCAATATAATTGGGAATGCTAGGAGCAATCTGTGGCAATCTTGTCTGTTGTTGTTGTGGTGCTATGCTATTATTGCCTTTGAATTGGGGTTGATTTCATTATCGGGAGCTGGGAAATTTGGAAGCTCAGCCTCGTCGTTAGGCTGAGGATGGATGGGGGACCGGATGTGGAAGCGAGGCTGGGGAGGGTGGTTGATGGTCAACGGGCAGTCTGGACTCATCGGAATGGCTAACTGGGAGTCGCTATGTGGAAAAGGAAAAGCAGAATGCGTAGATATCTATGGGTAGAGGAAGGTGTTTGTTAAGATGAGTTTCTTCAAGTCCTTTGTGCGGTTTTTTAAAACTTATTATTATTAGTTGATGTAGTGCCTAAAAAGGCTGTGTGATGTTATAACAAGGCTGTATTGTCAATTCCATGATGATGATCATGTAAAAGAGACATTTTCCTCTTTTAAAGTCGACTCAGACCTTGATATTGTAATACTATTATACTAATAAGTCATAACTAAGTCCTTAACGAATGTACTTCAGTAAACACTCCTACTCTTATTCTAATGTAATATGGCAAAAGATGTTAAAGACGCCAGCCTTAAACAGGGTATACATGTGGTTTACCTATACCTATGATAGCCTACCTTTCTAAAAGGGCCGTGAACTGTTAAGCAACAGTTCAATGTTAATAACTTGCCAAATATAATCCTCCAAGACTTATTCTAACCCTTCTTTTAACACCAGTGTTGTCAACTGAATGACATATGTCACAAACTTTCCTTGCGAGGAGGACAACTGGATACCCATCAATGCATCTGTACCTCCTTTGGGCGTGTTGCAGCAATCGACGTGGGATGACTCTTAACATCGTGGGAGGGACGACGTGCTACCCTATATAAAGGCTACGTGATGCCCTTCAAGAGGTTCACGATCTTACCACACCTCCACAACTCCCACCTCAACACCTTTCATCACCATCACACTTGACGCCTCCCCTTTTCATAGGGGTTGCACAACACAGTGAACACACTATATGCAATGCACGACAGCATCGAGTAGAGTAGAACTCGGCTGGTGCTGATGCTGTCAGTACCTCATCTTTCCCTTTCTCATCTCAAACGCACGTCAACGTCAACATCAAACAGCGAACATCGATCGTCGAACATGTCTCACCACATTATTACACGTCTCACCACATTCCTCTTCGCCCTGTGCCGCTGTTCGTGCATAACACTACATAGATACCGTACATACCGTCCGTACATACCGTACATACCGTACATACTTGGCTCTGCTCAATTCGACATCCCGGGGCGGTGAGCAAGCTCGAGCTCGCTCCACGAAACGACGGCCTCTCAGGAGGCAGGACCGAGCCATTTTCAGCCAGCATCGCGATTATCGGCACGGCCCGAAATCCATGTTCCCTCCTCCCTCGCCGTCTGTCAAGTTGACACGTATCCAACGGATCCAACGGACCCAGCGGATGGAGGATCGTGCAGCCGGATCCTGAGCTGATCCTGAGCTACGAGTTGCTTCAAGGAGGTTGCTTCAAGGAGAGGTCAAAGTTTGGAGATGGGATTCCGAACCGACGACTGCTTCTCCTTTGCCAAAGCGACGCACAGTGGGATCTCTGGAAAGAGAAAAGGAAAATGAAAGGGAAAAGGAAAAGGAAAAGGTAGCCAACCCTGGCGACTCTGTGTGCGGCAAGGCTGATGATATGTGAGCACCTCGCCGTTCGTACGAGTACCGATGATGATCATCGGACGCACCCGATCGGTTTTGTTGTTGTGTGCCCATGAGGTACGACCAGGTACGATGAGGTACGATGAGATACAACATGTCGAAGCGGAAGCGGAAGCGGAACCAGGTAGACGTTGGAACTTAGGAGGACACAAACGTGGTAACCCGGACGACGCTGGGACCCTTTCTTCCCAAGTACGTTAGAGCACCGCCAGTACATACTGTACCTACATACATGCAGACCACACCCTACGGCATAAATATCGATCGAGGTATGCACAGTATGTATGGTATTCAAGTGCCAGAGAAGACCCGCGAGGATTGCAGTCTAGGATCGCAGTCTAGGATCGTGGAAACCCGGCCCTCGGCAAGAAGGCAAGACGGCAAGAAGACGGTGAGTATTTGAGATGGCGAGAGAAGCCGAAGATCGAAATCGAGGAGAAGGTCGGAAGAGGCAGGAAGGCATAGGACAGAAAGCCGTTCTGTTCTGTATTATTGTACAAAGCTCTCCTCTCTCTACATGTGCAACGGGTGGCACGCAACACCACACGACACTACGTACGAGATACAGTACAGTACATACACAGGATCACGGGGAGAAGGGGAGAAGAATCGTTCTCTATAGATCGTGGAGCAAGTCGAGCTCATGAGCACCTGTTGTTGTCCAAGTTCTATTGAGCAATGGTGAGCAGGCGTGGGCTCTCGCTCTCGCTCTCGTGCCCAAATTCCTCAAGGGAAGGGCCGGGTCTTGAGACGCGAGTCAGGTTCTCAGTCAGGTTCTCAGCTTATTGAAGCTCTACTCCATCGAGCGTCTCATCCCAATGATCTCATGGGCTGGCCGGGTGGGCGGTAGGTGGCCGGTGGCCGGTGGCTGGCCGTAGTAAGCTCTGTGTTGCGCCTCGCGTGAACAAGTTACTCAACAACTCAACTACCTGCCGATGTACAAGCCGCAACGGGCCATGATGAATGGCGGATGACCCAGGAGAATCATCCATCATCCATTATTTCTCATTTGCTAGAGTAGGAGACACTACTACACAGTAAGACTCGAGGATCTCCCTTCATGCGTCATTCATTATTCCCATGGATGATGGGCCCAGTCTCCTTCCAGCTCTGCGAAGTCAGATGGCTTAAATGATCCACGACCAATTGATCGGGGAGATCATATAGTTTTAACCCATCATATAGTACCCATATCTATCAATATCTAGAACACTAGTATTGTGTACCTGCCTAGACTCTGGAGTATCTCTATGTACCTCTTCTCACACAGCAGTGCGTAGCCATCGTACATCCATCCATAGTAGCTTGTTATTATTATGCTGTTCCTGACCGCCTTGTAGCTAAGGAAGATACCTGGCATGTACCTACCTACCCACTATGGACCTGCCTGCGTCTAGACGCATCGCTCAATCCAACCAGCCCCATGCCGCATATGTACTTCATATGTACAGTACCTCTTCTACCTGCATCCACTAACAACTCTTTCTTTTGAAAAAGTGCATACCACAATATCACAAAATATATCACTACTACGACTCTCATTGCATATGAAGGCGGTGGACGACGACCAGACCGATCAACCAGCCTCCGAACTCAGGAGCCCCGACTCCAAGGAATACACTGGGAATACACTGGAAATACACCCACAATACGCCATTCTCGAAATCCCGGGGCCACTCCCCACTTCCCTCCCATCTTTCGAACCTCTGGGCGCTCGGTTCCCACAATACTCCAGAATAGAATACATAGATCGTTCGCTGCCGTCCTCTCCTCACACTATTGTGAAAATCCAATCTTTTAACATCACCACAACTTGGATCGTTACTATATCGTACTTCCAAGTACGAGGTCCTGACTTGAAGTTTCCATTGCGAGTGTAGAGCTGGCTTATGGACAATTCGCCTTCTTAGTGGCAACTTCGCATACGACAGCACCATCGCCACCATCTGAATCGGACGGCCAGGTATAACTAAGACACCGCTCAGACAACAGGCATGAGTGAACATCAGAACCGATAGTCAGACCAATTCTCGAAACCAAGTGGAGGCTGTAGATCTCGGACCGGCGTCATGGAAACCTCTCAGTCCCTTCTGAGTCCCTCGTCCTCCTGGCTCTCCGCTACAGCGCATGCGGTTCTTCATTATACTCAGTTTTCCTACCCATTGATACTTCTCGTCGTCTTCCTCGTATCATTTGTCGCGCATAGCATAATTTCATCTCCCACGCACCAGTCAGTTTCGTCGCGCTCGAATTTGACGGGTCCTGGCGGCAAACCTTTACCAACGACGTCGAGACCACCGAGCAATGGCCCACCGGAGCCCAAGAATGAAGGATTTGGCAAGATCCGGAGCCTCCTGTTCTGCTGGCTGTCTGTGGCTCTTATTTGCACCTTTATCGGGAACACCATCAATATCGTCGTCCATGCGATCGCTGAACGAAAGTCTGGATGGTGGTGCGGCCAAGCAACTGTCGTATGTTGAGATGCTCCTCTCGTCCACTTCCCAAGGCTAACGTATGCTTTACAGACATATGTGATTGGTTCTGCCTTCCTCTACTCGCTTTTCCTCATCTCCCTGGTCGACACACATCCGTCGCCGAATATCGTCCATCTGATCACTTGGAGCGTCGGGCTATTTGGCGAAATAATTCTCCTCACAGCTTCAATCATCTACTATACCTCTCCGCATGTCGAAATAAACTCATTGAACGGAGATAAGATAATTGCGGAAACTGCAAGTCAGTGGGAAATAGTGGAGATACTTTGCGACGCCTCAAGGGTACTTTTGCTGGTGCTCTGCGTCGCGTTCTATGCGTTTTTCACGTATCAGCAACGCACGCCTAGTATCAGGAGAACATCCCGTGAGCGTGCTGCTGCACGCGAAGAGCGTACTCCTCTTCTGAACGGACATACCGTTAGTGGTGATGTCCATGTTGAAAATGGACATGCCGACCACGGACACAATGGAGGGGCTTCACCTGGCGAGCCAGCATACGGTTCAATTATGACAAATGGACATGCGCAGGCGAATGGGAATGGGAACGGGCAAGGGCCAGCTGCCCCTACAGAGAATGCAGCTTTCTACAGGCCTACGACGGTGCCGGCGAGGAGCTGGTGGGAATACCTGCACGGTTATTCCCTTTTCTTCCCGTATTTATGGCCAAGCAAATCTGTACGACTTCAGATTACCGTTATAATCTGCTTTATCCTCGTTCTTCTTCAACGACTTGTCAACTTTCTTGTCCCACTTCAAATGGGTGTCGTCACAGACCGATTGTCCTATGACGAATCAGCCGTTACGGGCGAACAGCCTGGAGGTTTCTATCACATATTGAAGAGCCATGCATCTGGACTGGGTATGCCTTGGCTTGCCATTTCTCTTCTCATCATCTTCAAGATCTTTCAAGGACCATCTGGTCTCCTGGGAGCCGCGAGATCCGTTCTTTGGATACCTGTTTCGCAATACTCCTATCAGGCCCTATCCACGGCTTCATTTGAGCATGTCCATGGACTAAGCTTAGAGTTCCACTTGGGCAAGAGAACGGGTGAAGTATTATCCGCCCTTAGCAAAGGTGCTGCTATCAACACCTTCCTAGAGCAAGTTACTTTCCAAGTCCTTCCTATGCTAGTGGACTTGGGGGTGGCAATCGCCTATTTCGCCATTGGATTCGACGTCTATTACTCTCTGACAATCAGCGTCGTCACCTTCTGGTACCTTTATGCCACGATCCGTCTGGCGCAAATGCGTGCTGAGCAACGAAGACGAATGATTAATGCCGACAGAGAAGAAGACGCCGTGAAGAATGATTCCATCCAATCCTACGAAACCGTGAAATACTTCGGAGCTGAAGAATATGAGTTCAACAGATACAGAAAAGCAGTCCAGAATTTCCAAAATGCGGAATATCAGGTGTTGCTCTCTTTGAATGTCATGAACATCACCCAGAATATGATCTTCATGCTCGGTTTATTGGTTGTTTCATTTATTGCGGCATATCAAGTAACGTCTGGTCTTCGCCCAGTTGGACAATTTGTTACGCTCATCACGTACATGGCTCAATTGCAACAGCCATTGAATTTCTTCGGCACATTCTATCGAAGCGTGCAAAGTGCCATGATCAGCGGCGAACGTCTATTGGAACTTTTCAAAGAACAGCCATCGGTTGTCGATGAACCTGGTGCAGTTGATCTGGACAAGTGTCAAGGACGGATCACTTTCCAGGACGTCAAATTCTCTTACGATCAGCGAAAGCCCGCGCTGAAGAATCTCACCTTCGATTGCCCTCCTGGAACTACTACTGCTCTTGTCGGAGAATCCGGTGGTGGAAAATCTACCGTGTTCCGACTTTTGTTCCGCTTCTACAACGAACAAGCAGGCAGTATCCTACTCGACGGTCATGATGTCCGAAATCTGACAATCAAATCGCTCCGGAGTCATATCGGGGTCGTGCCACAAGATACCGTCCTTTTTAATGAGACAATTATGTACAACTTGAGATATGCCAATCAGAGCGCGACCGACGAAGATATCTACGACGCCTGCAGAGCTGCTAGTATCCATGATAAGATCATGACATTCCCCGACGCCTACCAGACGAAAGTCGGCGAGCGTGGACTTAGGCTGAGTGGAGGCGAAAAGCAAAGAGTTGCAATTGCACGCACCATCCTGAAGAACCCCAGAATCATTATGCTTGATGAGGCTACGGCGGCATTGGATTCAGAGACCGAGCAACACATTCAAGAAGCCTTAAAGCGATTGTCTGAAGGTCGTACTATGCTTGTTATTGCGTAAGTACTTATTTTACCTGCTGACTAAGATAAGCACTGCTGATATACCATGCAGCCACCGTCTCTCCACCATCACCAGTGCTGACCAGATCCTGGTCTTACACGAGGGCTCAGTTTTTGAGCGCGGCACTCACGACGAGCTCCTTGCCAAGAAGGGCCGCTACTATAACATGTGGCGCAAACAGATCCGCGCTGAGAAGGCAGCTGAGGAAGCTCGTGTCCTAAGTGATCGTGCTGCAGCTCTTCGGGAACGAGCGATGAGCGAAGAGACTTCTGACAATGACGGCGACACTGACAAGTCTGACAAGTCTGTCAGTGAGAACACTGAGAACGCCTCGGATGCAACACGCGCGGCATCTGGTGCCCTTGGTATCGCCGCTGATGCATTCCGCAGAGGTGCCGATCTAATCCGTGGCAGCACGGACGATGGGAAACCGTCAGGTCATCCTTGAGCAAATACGTTCAAACTGTGTGCTTAAGACACGGTGAAAGTGGGCAGGCAACCTGCGCTCTTGTGCGGAAGGCCTGACCTCCCACATTTTCTACCCATCACATGTCGATATCTTTCGAATTTTCCGAGCTTCACCATTTATACTTCGACTCCGCATCTCATATCTCCGTTCCTCTTTTTTCCTCCAAAAAATCGACTCTACGCCCTCCAGCGGCACAATAACGGATGTTACGGCTCCCGGCTCTCCTAATTTTGGACTACCACAGCAGCATACATTTAGACCCCATATTACTTAATTCTTGCAATCGGGGAGAGCACTTAATATCTTGAAGTTTTCGCGCCTCCCCACAGCGCTGTCGGCGTCTGAGAGTGCTTCTCTCCAGTCGCTGCATGTTTTGTCTTCTGCGTTTCTCGAGAATCTTAGGAGAGCAATGTTTTTCCTTTCGAGGCAGGGCGGGGGAAAAGAATCTTTCTTCGTCGGCTGCTCCAAACACTGAAGTTGTATATGTTGTTTGCATATTGTCTTTTTCCGTCAACTTTTTTCCCTTCGCACAAGACTACTTTGGGTAGACGAGGCGCCTTGCAATAGTGAGAGAGGAGGAGGGGTAGAGCGGGCGCGGTCAGGTGGTGGTGGGGGGTTCGGATGGATGGGGTAGATAGTGGGCGGGAGGGGATTCTTGAACGCTGCTCCTTTGGGAATGTAGATGATTAACGGCCGTAGCGTGGCGGTGACGGGGCTAGAGAGAGGGGAAGAGGGCCGGGGGGGGGGGGGGCCGGGCCGGGGGGGGGGGGATTGGGGGGGGGGGAGGGGGGGGGGGGGGGGGGGGGGGGGGGGGGGGGGACCGTGCCAGTGCGTTGGGATTAGTGTGCGCGTATGATGGATGGATGATGGATGGATGATGGATGGATGGGTGGATGGATGGACGGACGGGAGGTTTGCAGTGCAGGGCTTGGTGTGGGTTTTAAAACAAATAGATAATGAGATGCGAATCATGAGGCACCTCTGCATATCCTCCTCTTCCACGACGTCATTCCCCGTGCTCCGGGTCTCGAAATCCAACGGAGCGCCGTTGCGCCGGTGGTGCGTGCTCGAGGATCCTATCCCATCCCATCATCTCCTCTCGTCTCTCCGCTCTTCGGCCATGCACGCGTGCATGCGCGCAGTCCTCCTCCCAAAGGCCAGCGCTTGGCCTGGCTCACTCACTCACTCATAACAAGCATTCCGCCTCTTCGCCCCAACGCACACCGGACAGATGGCCGAGCTGGTTATGGCGCCAGGTTAAGGTGGTACCTTAATACAGTAGATATCTTCTGATATATACAACGTTTCCTGGTCACGAAAGTGGCGTGGGTTCGAGTCCCACTCTGTTCAAATCTTTTTTTTTTGTTTTTGCGAAATTTTTTTGGGGGGGGTTTTTTTGTGCGTGCGTTTTGGGAGGGTTTGGGCGTGTGGGGCGGGCGTGGGGATGTGCGGGGAGATAGATGTGCGGGGAGGTGAGAGGGTGGTTAGGTGTGGGAGCAGCGGGGAAGGAAGGAGGATCGCCATGCATGCATGCGTGCCGTTTGGATGGGTCTGGCTAGATTGATTGGGGTCTAGATTAATTGGCATGCACAACGTAGTGCAACGAGCGTCGTAGGCATGTATGTATACTGTGTCGATACTATTTCATTGATTTTATTGATTTTATTGATTATGTTGAAAACAGGTCTTCTTTTTCTGGATTTTCGTGGTAGATGACACGGACGATGATTTAGAAAGGTTTCCAATCCTAGGTACTGTATGTAGACAGTGGGTGCGCAGCTCCACCCCTGAAAGCCTCGCATCTCATCGTGCAAGAATCAGGATTGGGATGATGGTGTATATCCTATTGTACAGTCTCACAAGCTCCACTTCCCCTCATCTACAACCCGACCAAACAAGCACCCGCAAGCTTCTCGCCCTCACAGCCTCAGCTTCCTCGTCAGAACCGCACTAGGAATCCTCGACCCTTGGCGGATCTCCACCTCCTCGCCCGGATGGACCTTGAACGCCGCATCAGTCTCCACGCTGGACCTTCTCTTATACTGCCTCGTCGCATACTCCGCCGGGATCTCCGGCAGCGCGGGCGCCGGTTCGGAGCCCCTCTCGCTGCCCGCCACGCTATCCTGCGTCCGCAGCAGCCTGCTCGACTGGTGGTCCACCCAGCTCCTGACGGTGCGGAACCGCGGCGTCGAGTCCCCGGATGTCGTCGTCGTCATCGTTTCCCGCCGCCTGTGCTCGCCGAGCGTGTGCGGCGTCGGCACGTTGGCCCACGAGAAGCGTGGCAGGCCCAGCTGGAGTTGGGCCAGGACGGGCACGTTCTTCCTGTTCACGGGGCTGGGTCCGGACTCGGGCACGTCGATGATGGCGTCGCCGAAGCCCGAGGACAGACTGGAGAGCTCGGAAGCTCTTTGCGGCTGGTTCAGGGGAGTGTTGTGGTAGGTCGCGGGAGGAGGCTGCAGATTGACTGGATTGGAACCTAAAGCTGTGTATGGTGGTGCAGGGCTGCGAGCCATGGGCGCAGCGTTGTACAGTAACGAGTTTCGAGCGAGGCCCTGCTGCAGACCCGATGCTTGCGAAAATGCTTGTGCGGAAGCAGACTCAGCCCTTCTCATCGGATTGAAAAAGGCGGGGAATCCCCATTCTGACGCGGCAGATTTCTCGGACAGCGACTCCTCGACGGCCGGATTGCCGTCGGAGGTAAAAATGGACTTTGATGCCCATCCACTCCTCTTAGCTCGGCGGTGTCTGCGCAGTTTGAAGAATATAAATACCAGGAGGCCGAGAATAACTAGTGCACCTGTATGATATTAGCTCCGTATCATGGACGAGAGCACATGACTTACCAACTGCACCTAAGGCCATGAGACCATGTTCAGCCTCTGGACTGAGCGATGGATGGTCAGCAATGACAGGTGGCCCTTCTAATCCGCCATTGTCGTTGAGATCAGCAGCCTTGCTGGACATATTTTTGTCAGGTGTGGAAGTAATGGAAAGAGTCTCTGATTCCGCAATGACCGAAGGGGTAGTAGTAGCTACCGGGTTCGGTGGGATTGCGGTGAAAGTGATTTTTGCATTTGCAGTTGAACTGGCCTCATCTTCGTCGTCCGATACGTCATCATTGGGATCCTCCAGTTCATCGCCTGACTCAGCTTGATCACTAAAGCCGCCGACGTTTTGTAACAGGGCTATAGGCGTAATGGTAGGCGCGAGTGACGAAGAGATGGTAGAGAAAGGAGTCAGAAGTGATAACGACGGAATGGCTCTAGACGTCGGAGTAACAACAACTGGCGGAGAACTGATCGTCGGCGTTTGGGTAACTGAAATTGGAGTATCAGAAATTGTTGGAAAAGCGGCGGGCTGCGCAATCACAGCAGATACAGGAGCGACCGAAGGCTTCGAGGTGGCAGGCTCCGGGGTGGCAGGCTCCGAGGTGACAGACTGCGATACGGAAGGCTGCGATACGGAAGGCTGTGAGATAGCAGGCTCTGAGATGGATGCCACCAGCGGTTCGCTCGTGCTAGGCCGTGGAGCAGCTTGCCTAACAACGGTTGGAGCCTCCTTCTCATTCTCAGATCCTGCTTCGCCGGACGTGGATGTTTCACCATCCGAATCGACAACCTGCCTTTCGAGATTCCGACGCTTTTCTCTGAATGATTGAAGACTGAGGACACGAGCCGAAGAAATGCGAGCAGGCGCTGCTACTTTCCTTGTGGGAACAATAGTGACCCTGCCATTATTCTCAGTTGTCGAGATGTCGGCGGAGACTTTGCCGTTCATATCAGAATCGAATGATGATGATAGTGTCTGTCGGGAAAAGACTTCTGAACGTGTGGGTAGCTTTCTTCTGGGGAGAGAATCTCTGGCTCTGCGATGGAATCGTTCGGGCTGCAGTTGTTCTCGTCCTCTTTTTGAAGGAAGAGTCGTTGAGTCTCTGAATGGGAAGGCCGGTCCTTGGTGATTGAATGGAGCCATAGTGTGTGTCTTCCACCGCCAGCGGTGGTTTGCTGTGAGGAAATGATATAAAATTGCTCAGCAATACTCGTGAAAACTCGTAAAAACTGATTAAAGATAGACCAGAAGCAGAGAAAACGGCGACGAAGAAACGAAAAGAAAAAGGAAAAGAAAAAGATTGTCTAGGCCAGCAAGACACGAGGAGAACAGAAGGAAGGCAAGACACAGCAGACGACGTCCCACGAAGTAGCAATAAAGGAAGAGAGAGTCCGACATGCGAAGAACTTGGTCTCGGGCCAAGACATACCTGAGGGGAATCACCTGAGGGGAACTACGGCACTTGCCCGCGAGAGTTGGAAAATAGCAGCAGTGAGGACTCAGGAGCTGGACTCAGGAGCTGTGGCCAGTGCCACCATGCTGGCAAAGTACGGAGTAAGAAGCACAAGACTATTTGCCAATAAGAGGAAGCGTTGATACTCACCAGCACCAAGCCAAAACTTGGAGAAAGGCCATTCCAAGCAAAGCTTGTGAGGCTGATACATCGCCCAGCCGATGCGTGCGTGGTGTCCACGGGAATAGAAGATCTGCGTTGGAAAATGGACGTGGAGACAGTGAGCATCGTCGAATCTGCCTCCTACGACGTTTCGGAGGTGTCTCAGCGACGACAAGCTGTCTGAACTGGTAGCCCTGATCCTCCGTAATCCTCAGGGGTTGACTGTAGGAACCACAGGCTGTATATATGTACATACATACCTACAGGATGGTTGGTTGAGGAATTCTGATTGAAGTATCTAGCCGCTCTTTCTGTACAGTGGATATTATATATTATCCGTAAGGTCCTTAAAGGCACCGGGTTTCGTCTCTCGTCTCTCGTCTCTCGTCTCTCGTCTTTTCCTCTTTTTTCATCCTCAGCATGGGGAATACTCATAGGTACATAGGATGAAACATCGAGAGATGTGCAGGTCGGACTTTGTCTTGGCTGTCGCGATGTTGTCTCAGAAACCATGGAGCCTTCGAGCCTTGAATATGAGGCGGTGAGTGAGGCACAAACTCAGACGTCCAAATATATATATATATATGTCCTTGGACCAATGTAGTAAGTGTACGCGAAAGTCCCGAAGAGGAAAAAATGAAGCATTGCGTTACTCCGCTCCATGCAGAGGTTGAAGGTTTGTATTATTTGTATTAATAATGCGTTGTCTTGCGTGCATTGCTTGCCTCTGCTATTATCTTCCTTCAACTCGAATCTCCATCAATAATCAATAATCAATCATCTATCATCTATCATCTATCCTCTCTCTTTGTGCATCGAATTCACGTCGGTCAGCCATTTCTGAATTTTGCACATTAGTATCCATAATCATTCTGTTGCTGATGACAGAAGCTTTATATTCATCGGTCGACCTTTGCTTTCCTCCTTGCGGATACACGATACGCTTTCGGTCGCTTATCTCATTTTGATATCCTTCCAATTACTAGTGCCATTCTCCTTTATATATGTATATACATATGTAGGTACTGTACATATCTCGATCTCAGCCTCTCAAATGCTTCTGGTAAGGCTGTTTTGAATATAAGATACCCTCCTCTCTATCAAAGTCCAAGCATTGTTGAGAGCTCAGAGACAAGATGGGGATCGTTGTATCGCCGATGAAGGAGGAAGATATCGATGGTGCAATAACCACGATTCAGGAAGCGTTCGCAACTGATCCATACAACCTATGGGTGTACAATGATAGATCTAAGGTAGGTAGTCTGAGCTCTCACCTGTCCGCCATGGTTTCCCCAGAGCTTCGGCTCGTTTGAGTTGACCTCTAGAATGGGAATCGGGATGTCGTATGGATGTGGCCAGCGGCCAAGATTCCTCACGGTAGCTGACAGTGGCCAGGTTGACCTGAACCGCAACCGTATTTCCCTTGGGATTCGATGCCGATGGGGTCTGCGGAATGCCTTATTTCATGTTGCCAAGGAGGAGGGCTCGGATAAGGTTCTGGGAATTGCAATGTGGATGCCACCAAGAGCGACTGACAAGCCATTGACTTGGGGCGAGTGGCTCTGGGAGGGCTTCGACGGCTGGAGACTTTGGGGGAATCAAGTCATGATGAACCTGCGATATGGTCGAGGAGGTCTGAACGTCAAGGTATGGGGAAATTCCGGCATCATGTGCATTGATAGCTGATGGCCTGTAGCGATATTATATCTGGAAGGCTCGTCAAGCGGATGCTCAGAAAGAGATCTGGACGGATCCAAAGGGATACTATTTCCTGAACATTATCACCGTGCTTCCGGAAGCCCAGGGCAAAGGAATCGGAAGAGCTCTCTTCAACGAAGTCACGAACAAGGCGGATACTGAGGGCATCAAATGCTACCTCGAGAGCAGCCGCGACGAACCGAACACGAAGATCTACGAAGCGATAGGATTTAAGTTTGTCAGGGGCCTGAACTGTGACGATGACGGAGAGGTGTGCAAGCTCTTTTGTATGGTTCGGGAACCGAAAGTGACAGCATGAATGGAATCCATCCAAGAGGGGAGAACGGTTGAACGGTTCCGAGATCCGTGGTTGACAGTTCCGAGGTGGGGGTTAGATTTTGACCCTGAGATGGGAAAAACCTGGGGTAAGAGATCTAATCTGCAAGCCTCTAGACAGGTACCTTGACATCTTTTCAAAAGGAGCCTCTTGATCTGATGGGACGTTTAGTTTTCGTGGACTCGCTGTCGTGCTATGGTTTAGGGGAAGCTTTCGTGGTACTACGGAAGGGATCGGGTCGGAGACGATAACAAATAGGAGGTATCACTGTCACGTGCTGGCACCAGCAAAAGGCACTCTCGAAGTTTTTGGCAGCATCCCTTTGGAACCTTTCGCATGTGAAAAGCCTGTGATAGAAGCAGAGTCCCACATCGTACATGATGTCGGCCAGCAAGACTCAGTTTGCCATGCTTCAGAATCCCATCTAGTCGCGGCTTTCGAGGCGTATTTCGCCGTCAATTTCCGTGAGATGCCTCCGTGCCCCGATCACACCCGAGTTGCTGCTCTGGACCACTTTGGGCAGAAAGTAAAGTGATCAGCGTAAGATACTATGTGAGTGTTCGTCAGCCAGGCTTATGAGAGACACAGAAAAGCGCGCTTCGATATCGGAGGTACGGAGGTATGAAGGCTTCAGCTCACCGCGTCATATCACATTTTTGCGGCATAATTTGATATGGCCCATACAGAAGACAACTCGTCGCCGCTGTGGGATGGATATACATACGCAAAATGGTCATTCCGGGCCCGGTGAACCCACCCCCCCACGAAGCAGACACGAAGCAGACGCCATACGGAGTAAAGGAAGCGTATATTCTCGATCGCGTTACCACCCCCCACTAAGCAGACGCCATATGGAGTAAAGGAAGCAGATATTCTAGATCGCGTTACCTAGCTTCTTCGAGCTTTAAAGACGACTCGAACAATAGATAGCCTATGCACTGGCACTGGAATATAGACCTAGGCACATATTACTTACTTTTGTCTAGAGCTAGAGCACAATATAGACTCGGAGACAGCTTTTCGTGGACATGGTTGATCGATCGTTGGTGAAACTTCAAGGGCTTTCAAGGTTCTCTCGAGGTTGTAATTTAGGTTGTAATTTATCAGACCCTGAGTCATAGAAAAGAGCCATGGAAAAAAAATATAAAAAATGCAATAAATGTAATAAATGTATAATTAGTGGTAGCGTATAAGAACTAGCACTTTGATAATCTCTGAGTGAATTCCTGTAAAGATTTTTCTTATTCATGCACGGCTTTCCTTTTTGCGCCGAAAAAGAGTCCTAGCTTGGCTGGTTAATCCGCCTCTTACCTTATCTGAACCGCACTACCGTGCATAAATACAAAATTAGCTTTTATGTCATCATGACCATCTCCTCTCTACCTTGCTGGTAGAGCTAGCATGTACCGCGGTCGTCTCTCAGAATAATAAAATAATAATAATTGGAAAAGCAAAGACTCATCACCTATATCCCTCATCCTCATCCTCATCTTCATCCTCATCCTCCTCGTCCTCGTCTTCGTCCTCATCCTTATCCTCCTCCTTCTCCATCCCCTCTCCACTCCCTTCTGGCATCCTTTGCCTTTCCCTCGAAGCAATGGCTTCAACAACTAGAGCAACAACGATGCTTCAATCATCGTCAACTGGTCTCAGGACCGTTGCTCGTCGCTCCTTCGCGACTCTTCCTCGTGCAAGACCAAGCAGCATTGCCAATGCGAGCCGGTTGCAGAAGAGCTTTCGCAGAGGATATGCGGACGTCAAGCCTGCATCGCCCGTCCTAGAGGCGAAGCCGCGCCGCAGCAGATTCAGAACCATCAAATGGATCTGGAGAGCGACATATCTCACAGCCATTGGAGGTGTCGTTTACTTGGCCTACGGAGTCTACGACCTGCGCCATCCAGAAGAGCAGCCGATCCCAGATCCCAGCAAGCAGAACCTCGTTATTCTTGGTACGTCGTGATCCTCGAGAGGTCAGATTCGATTTCAATGATCAGAACTAACCAATTTCTACCCTACAGGTACAGGATGGGGCGCAGTATCACTTCTCAAGAAGCTCGACACTGAAAATTACAATGTCATCGTCGTCTCTCCTCGCAACTACTTTCTCTTCACCCCCCTCCTTCCGTCATGCACAACCGGTACCGTCGAGCACAGATCGATTATGGAGCCAATTCGCTCCATATTAAGGCATAAGAAGGCCGCCGTCACATTCTACGAAGCCGAGGCCACGCACATCGACCCTGAGCGCAAGGTCGTCATGATCAACGACAACTCCGAGATCAAGGGTACCTCCGCCGAAACCGAAGTCTACTATGACAAGCTCGTCATCGCCGTCGGCGCCGAGAACGCGACCTTCGGCATCCCAGGTGTCAAGGAGAACTCTTGCTTCCTGAAGGAAGTTGGCGATGCTCAGCGTATCCGCAAGAAGATCATGGACTGCATTGAGACCGCGACCTTCAAGGATCAGTCTCCTGAGGAAGTGAAGCGTCTACTGCACATGGTCGTTGTCGGCGGTGGCCCAACGGGCGTTGAGTTCGCGGGCGAGCTGCAGGACTTCTTCGACCAGGATATCAAGAAATTGGTCCCTGAACTCAGTGGCAAGTTCAAGGTCACCCTCATTGAGGCTCTTCCCAACGTGCTCCCATCTTTCTCTAAACAGTTGATCGATTACACCGAGTCTACGTTCAAGGAGGAGAAGATCAATATCATGACCAAGACGGCCGTGAAGAAAGTCACTGACAAGACCGTCGAGGCTGAAGCTACTGGTCCAGACGGCAAGAAGACCATCGAGGTCATGCCCTACGGCCTCCTCGTCTGGGCCACCGGCAACGCCGTCCGCCCAGTCGTCCGTGATTTGATGTCCCAGATCCCAGCGCAGAAGGACTCCCGCCGCGGCCTCGCTGTAAACGAGTACCTCGTCGTCCAAGGCACCAACGACATTTGGGCCACCGGCGACTGCGCCGTTGCAGGCTATGCACCAACCGCGCAGGTCGCCGCTCAAGAAGGCGCCTTTCTCGCCCGTCTCTTCAACACCATGGCCAAGACGGAGTGCTTGGAGCAGCGCATCGACGAGCTGTCTACTTCGCTAAACATCACAAGAACCGATGCGCCCACCGTGGCGACGGAGCTGGAGCTCTTGCAGAAGCAGCTGAGGAGGGTGAAGGATATCAAGCCCTTCCACTACTCGCATCAGGGCAGCTTGGCTTACATTGGCTCCGATCGGGCTGTGGCAGATGTTACGTGGTTTAACGGCAATTTCGCGAGTGGAGGTGGATTGACGTATTTGTTCTGGAGGAGCGCGTATTTGAGCATGTGCTTTAGCAGTAAGTTCCCTCCCCCATCTTTTCCTCCCACCCCCCATCCTTCCCGCTCTTGGATAGAGAGAAGCATGGTTCACTGACACATCGTAGCGCGCAACCGCGTCCTAGTCGTCGTCGACTGGCTGAAGTCCAAGGCTTTCGGCCGTGACGTGTCGCGCGAGTAAGCATACAGGGATCTACGGAGTGTGATATGGATGGTAGTACGGGATGTATACATGGGATTTTCTTAATTACGACTCTTGGGATAGGTGGCCTTTTCTTAGTTAATTTTGTAGGTCACGAAGGGCGATAGCAAGGCGTGTAGTGGCATGAGTCGCATGAGAAAGAGACTCGAGCAGAGAGCAGAGAGGAGTCCAGTGGGCTATAGATGTAGAGTCTGAGCAATCAGGAGGGCTGGTCGCGGGAAGAAAATGTCCACGTCTGAAGCACGCAGTTGGTCTCTATTGGACCTCCGCAAAAGCATTCTGGAGTGAATAGTTTGGTTACGGAGGGCATGGCACAAATGCTATACATCTTAACGGACTTCAACACTGGCATCTCATGTAAACAGTGCATCAAACGTGTGTATCGGTGTATGCCCATACTTCCCTCCTCTCCTGCATCCTGCCCTTCTTCAGATATGGTCTCTCCCGACGAAACAGCGATGGTTGGTACTCTATCGTTGTCTGCTTCGAGAATGAATAAGTCTCTGAAATCACATAATGAATTAGAGCTATTTAAAATGGAGTTTTTTGAATCCAGACATCGAGGAGGGGTTTTATCGAGTGAGTGGCTGGTCAGAGTAAGCTGCCACTCAGGGTCCAGGAACAAACAAGCAGGTACCTATGTACGTCACGGCGGGCTGGGTCTAAAAATAAACCAAGGCACAAGAAAGGAGGGGCAGGCTGTGAGGCACGCTGTGAGGCTGAGCGAGTCCGCCTTTGTATCGCTGAAGCGTCACGTCGTCGTAATGTTCCTAGACCTACTCTCACCTCTTAACCAGATCAAATTCATATCTGACGAAGGCTGACTCTATAACCAGTCTCTGTCCCATTTGCCAATTCCACCAGCTTGAGCACACGCCCTGGAGCTCTAAGGTCTTCTCCGAACGTGCTGACAGAGACAAGGCTCGGCCAAGCTCGAAAATGCTCGACGAGAATCTGCCAGCGTTCCTCTTCAAGCCCACATCCGATGACCCGCTACGAAGCACGATATACCTAGGGCAGGGCGGCCAAGATCTCCATCCGGAGTATACCTTGCGGCGGCCAAATCCAAATACCCCGGCGGCGAAGAACTGCTATGCAGTAGCCCTGTACGACTCCTACAACCCCGAAGTCCTCTATGCTGAAGTGCTTGTCCAGCCAGAATGGACGCAACCTACCCTCTCGCAGGCCGAGATCCGAGCCAACAATGGGCTTACACCTCCGCCAGTACCGATCGTGCCCAATAACTTCACGATCCAACTGTACAACCCCGACCAACAGGTGGCAGTGAAGCAGATAGCGGGGTCGTGGAACTCATCGGCATTCTGGGAGTTCGAGATGCCGCAGCAGACGTTCCGTGTACCTTCAGCATCGTCACTGGATAGAGCGCAAAACGACCCGGCAGCATCGGAGATTACTCCTAAAGTCACCTTTAAGTGGAAGAAAGATGGAAAGCTATCCAGGGATATTACGTGCTTTTTGGCTGGGCGATCTACAGATCCAAAGAAGAGCAAAGAGCCAGATATCACGATCGCCATGTTCAAGAAGGGCAAGGAGCTTACACTCTACGAGCCGAATATGCATCGCGTAGATGTCGAAGATCGGAAGGGACTCGAGGTCGTTATCTTGCTCGGCGCCGCAGTTATTAGAGATATATTCTTTGAGGCATCTAGGGAAATGTTCAATATCAGCTCGCCTTCTGCTGCAGGTGCACGAAAGAATAGCGGACCTGCCATTATCGGAGGCGCAAAGCATACCCCATCGCCGCCAATGGTCTCGGGAGCTCTTCCGCCACCCCCACCTATTGTTAATGCTCAACCCCCACAACGCCCGCAGGCATCTACATCCAACAGTGCACCGCCAAATCCTATGGCACAATGGCAGATCGACCAAGAGACTGCGCGCCTGCGTGCGCAAGTGGAGGCCGAGGCGAAAGAAAGAGAGCGTCGGGACAGGCACGAACAGAAGAGAATCAAGAAGATGCTCGAGGCCGAGGAGAAAGAACGTATACGCCGCGAAGCAGAAGTCGCAAAGGAGACAGAGCGCCTGAGACGACAATATGGCGTGAATCCGGTGCCGGATAACTTCGTCCCAAGCAGACCTACCGTCCACTTCACGCCGCCTCTCCCGGCAAGACCGGTGTCTCACGTGCAAGGACCGCCAATGCCGCCGCGTCCGCAGGCTTACGGGCGCGCGCCTCCAACGAACCATTCGCAGGGCCGGCTGAACCTGTACAACCAGGCGCAGCCGCTGCAACAACTGCCCCAATACTTCTCCGCTCCGCATTCGAGGCCCGCGCCGCTTCCGCGGCCGTCCAGTACGTCCGCGGTGCCAAGCGGGCCTTTCCATTGCCAGACTCTGAATAATGTAAGCGTCTCTGCCCTGTTGATCTGTCACATGGCTATTCTTGCTAAGCTCGCAATAGTGGTGGACGGGACCGAATGGATCAGAACCCGCATCCGCATCGCAGAGACATAGACGAGGCACGTCTGGCTCGTCGCCTTATCTGCAGCTACCGGGAGCGAGCAGTGCGAGTGCGAGTATGAGTCGCGTACTCGGCGTGGGCGTCGAAGGGGAAGCCGCCGGCCGGAACAAGGTCGCGAAGAAGAGGAGCGTTTATTTCTGAGCGCTCTCTCTTTTGTGCTCTGCCCCTGTACGGGTACATGACTATTGGGCTGGACTGGAGTGGTTATTTGGCTTTTATGATATCCCAGGATTGCGGAGTCCTACTCCGTAATATGCGCTTGAATGACAAGATCGGTTTGCAAACTCTGTACATGCCGTTTCTATCCTTAACCTCGTCACAACTTAATTTCTATCCTAATGTTGTCAGAGGTTAATCCATCCTCCCTCCAAGATAGGGTGTGCATTGCGAACTTTCTCAACTCCCAAGACATCTGAAGTAAGAAACTGTACAGCTTGCAAATCTCATCCCTTTTGTGATGGGAATTGGGGAATTGCTTTTGCCTCCAAGGATGTACATAACTTTATGTAATAATCCTTTCAAGTCGTATACGTATAATAATGCCCTTCAATCCCCTACCCACGTGCGTGTGCTCCACTCCAAAACTGCCCCTCCTTACCGCCCCCTCCACCGAATCGAGCAACTTGCCCATCCCATCCTCAAAATTTCCCCTAGTACATAGTTGGCAGCAGCATCTGGCCTTGTCGCAACCCTCTCGAACACATCTGATCACCCATACCCCGATCTCACCATGTCCGCACTCGCGACCGTCCCCGCACCGACCGGCGAGGCGCCCAAGCCCGCGCAGCCGCGCAGCCTCAAGACGCAGTACCTGATCGTCTTCAACGCCGTGTCGGCGATCTCCTGGCTCGTCGTGTTCTGGCGCGCGCTGCTGGCGGTGCAGATGCGCGGGTACGAGGGGGTGCACGCGGAGGTTGCCGAGTTCTGGAAGTGGACGCAGACGCTGGCGGCGCTGGAGGTCGCGCACGCCGTCTTCGGTACGTATACGTCGCCACGTCCCCGTCTGTTGCGCCGTTTGGCTCTACGCGCGTTCGAGGGAGCGAGCGGTTGTGCTGATGGGTGCGCAATGCAGGCGTTGTCAGGGCGCCGGTCGCCACGACTATCATGCAGGTTGCGTCGCGCTTCCTCCTCGTCTGGGGCATCGTCGAGCCCTTCCCCGAGCTCGCCAAGTCGCCCGCCTATAGCTCCATGCTCCTCGCGCACTCCGTCACGGAGATCATTCGGTACGGATACTTCGCGCTGACGCTGTCGGACCAGCCGACCGGCATCCTGGGCTGGCTGCGCTACAACACCTTCTTCGTCCTTTACCCTCTCGGCATCACCAGCGAGTGCTGGTTAGTGTATCAGGCGATTGGGCCCGCGAGCCAGATCGCGGATTACTGGGGATACATCCTCTATGCTATTTTGGCGGTGTATGTGCCCGGCACGAATATTTTGTATAGGCATATGATGAAGCAGAGACGGAAGACTATGAAGGGGAAGGCGGTGGAGAAGAAGACGCAGTAAATGGCTTCGCTGGAACTGGGGACAGTAAATGATGGGAGGCCGAGTGTGTGCTCGGCGGAATTGGCTAAGAGAGAAGGCGCAGAAGGGTGGCATGTCGAGAAGGACGTAGGATTCAGGCGATGGAGGTAATGGGGACTCAGGCTCGAAACAGCTCAAGAATATCAGGAGAGAGAATGAGAGAGAGACAGGTGGTGGACGAATCAAATCTAATCATAATGTCTTCATTAAATCCCTGACCGCCTTTGCAGCAAACTTCTTCCTCTCCGCTTCTGGCATATCCGCGCCTAGATCTGCGTCTATTAGCTTCATGCTCATCCTACGCCTCTCTTCCACAAAATGGTCAGGGAGACTTACCCCGCATAGCTTGCATCTTCCTCATCAGCGCCTCCATCTCCTCCACGTCCTTCTTCTCATCTTCCCCACTCTCCTCATCCTCGCCACCCCCATAAATGGCCCGCTTCATCCCCTCCATCTCCTCCCTCATTTCCTCCGGATCAATCCCAAACCCCACACTCCCCTCCCCATCTGAATCCTCAAGACCATCCAGATCCAGCTCCCCATCCTCTCCCTCATCGCCACCCGCCCAATCATTCGCCTCCACCGCCTCCCTCACCCTCTCCACTCCCTGCCCCTCGCCAAACTCATTCCTCCCCCTCGCCTCCACATCGACAACCTCCCATCCCCCTTCCATCCCCAGCTCCTCCCACCTCTCCATCCCCACCTCCAGCCTCGGCACCGTCTCTTGCCGCATCAACACCACAAGACACACCCCATCCCAACCCCTCCTCTCCGCGCTCCTCACAACCCTCGCCACCTCCTCCATCATCCCCCTACACCTCTCGTACTCGCCCTCGTCCACGGGCTTGCGGAAACACAAAATGTACGCCCCGAGCGCCTGCAGCACCTCCGCCGCGTCGGGGGCGAGGAAGTCAGATGACCATGCCGACGGCGACGACGGCTCGATCGTGTCGATCCACACGGGCACGTCGGCGCTGTAGTATGCGGTTTGGAGAGGGAGCGTGTGCGAGGTGCCCGAGAGGCCGTGTGGGGCGGGCGTGGGCGCGGTGCCGGTGAGGTCTGTTGGGGGGGTTAGCTGGGTATGGAGGCGTGGAGGGGGGAAGGACCTTTGAGGAGGGATGTGGCGAGGTCGTCCGATGGGCTGAGGAGGAGGATCCGCCGCGGCGATTTGATTTCGAGATCTTTGCCTGACATGTTGCGTTGTGTGATGGGGTTGAGGAGTTGGTGAGGAGGGTGTTCAATATAGTTAGATATCACGTGACCTGAAATGTCACGTGAACCTCTCAAAGCGACAACTTTTCTGTCCCGAAGGAACCAAAGTTGAAAAAAGGCCTGCAACGATGCTACACCGTGTCAAATTCATCATCTCCCTAAAATGGGCATTTTTAAGCAATTCTACTCTTTGGTGAGGGCAATTCTTAGCCCCAAAGCAAAATTCTATCCAAATGCTCCCTCATCGCCCTTGATCATATGTAATTTTGCTATCGAGCCCCTTCTTGCTTTCAACAGGACTTGCCGCGCTGCAAATCTACAATATTATGCGTTCTTAAAATCACCTATTGGAGGATTTGAAATCCTGCTGTCTCATTCGATCACAGGGAAGATTTCTCTGATAATTTCATCGTCTTTTTCTCCAAAATGTGTGGATTGTAGAAGTCTATCAAGGCGATCTCACAGGGGATTTTATATCGTTCTGAATTAATATCTTGAGAAAAGAACGGTTCGAATTGCACAAAAGACAAGAACCTTGTGAAGAAATCCAGCTCGAAGAGCGCCTTGGTCCTATCTGGCTGCTCTCCATTGTTTCATCTTGGTTATTGGATATTTCGGTCTCTGTGAATGTCTCGAAGGATGGCAGTACTGGCGTGGCTAAAAAAATCTTACACAGGATTCGATCTCACACTCATGTTTGACGAGACGTAGTTTTTACGGGTTTACATTGATACCTGCCCTCCAGATCCGACCGTCTCAATGACCACGTCGCAGACACAAATGTCTTCTTCATCACCATCTGGCTATCAAAAACCGAGCAGGAGCTTTAAAGCCACCAGACTCTTCATCCTTCCTCTATCACTCCAAATCGCGGGCCGGAGCTTTCAAGCTACGCATGCCCAGAGGCTCCTCTTCTCGATCCTTTCCTACGAATGCGGCCAGGAGCTTTCAAGCTACCTACATGTCCGACTTATATCAGAATTTAACAAATTAACGCCTGCTATGATGTGCCGATTATTTGCTGGTGTTGTGGTTGACAGAGGAAAAGGGGAATACATGACGGTGAATCTTTCGCTAATCGTGGGTCACATCGCAAAAACTGGGTTAGGGAGTCCTCGCGCCAGGAAATTGGGGTTGGTGTCGTGTCGTATGCGGAGCCGGAATCATATGTGTTGTGACCAAAGGGGGGCCTGGGCGTATGGGCGTGTTCGAATTAAGAGAAAATATATCTGTAGTAAAATAAACCGGGGCCGAAAAAATATATTCGTGGATGTAATGTCGAGGTGATTACATGTCCATTGAGTCGCCGCCATTGGCAAAGTTGAAGCCGCCGGATTGACCCTGGGTGCCGAAGCCGAATGTGCCGTTGGCACCTTGTGCTTGCTGAGCCCCCTCTTCAACAGCAGCCTCGTCCTCATCGGAGAAGTATTTCTCGATCATGTTGTATGCTTTCATGTAGATCTCCTCATTGGCATTGGTCTGGCAGTCGTGGATCTTCTCCATGCCGTTGCATTCCTCAATGAAAAGAGCGTATCTGTTGATGCTCTCTGGACCCTCTCCTGCGGCCTCCTTGTCCATCTCTCCGACCTTGAGGATGTTCTCTAGACCATCAAGAGCGACTTGGATAATCTTGTTATCTGGGCAACCCAAAAGGTCGCAAAGTGGCTTGATGCAGCCTTGGGCAACAAGGTAGCGGATCTGCTCTGGCTTCTGGAGACCACCTGAGGTGGCGTTGGAGATAGCCCAGCAAGCCTCCTTGCGAGTCTTGAGGTCGCCGTTGGACAACAGGTGAATGAGGGGTGGGATGATGTTGGCGTCGATAACGGCCTGGATTTGGGTAGAGTTGCCAGCAGTAACATTGGAGATGGTCCAGCAAGCCTCCTTTCGGATGCCGTCCTTGCTTGAACTCAACAAAGAGAGAAGAGCTGGAAGGGCACCGCAGTTGACAATGACTTGAGTCTGCACATCGTCGCCAGTGACAATGTTACCAACTGATCTGAGAGCCGGAGTTTGGACGGAAGTAGATGCGTGCATTAGCAGCTCGACAAGGCGGCGCGGGATGCCAGCTTCAATGACAGCTTGAATCTTGTCGTTGGCTCCATCGGACAGATATGAAATGGCCCAGCAGGCATCGATCAGAACCTCATCATCAAGGGAGTAGACAAGCTTTGCCAAGACCGGGAGTGCGGGAAGAATCTGATGGGGGGTCAGTCAGTTGAGCTTGATAAGGTATAATATAACTACTTACAGTGTTCCAGTCTGGCTGGGGAGTCTTGCCACGGCAGAAGTTGCTTAAAGTCCAGGTAGCATTGCGGAGCATGCTAAGCTTGCGGCTATCGCCCAAAAGAGCCAAAAGAGGCTTAAGAGCACCACAGCCCAAAACATAATCGCGGCATGATGGGCTGTCACCAGCAATATTTCCCAAAGCCCAAACAGCCTGCTCCCTGACATCTGGCTCGTGGCTGCCGAGTAACTCAACGAATATTGGGACAGCACCAGCCTCAATAACGACCTGGGTCTGAGCCGCAGATCCGGAAGCGATATTGGTCAAGGCCCATGCAGCCTCAAATTGTACTAAGGTGTGCGGAGAGCGAAGGAACTCAACAAAGCGGCTAACAACTCCGGTCTTGATGACCTCTTCGATGGGAGGGTTTCTCTCCTTAGAAAGAAGCTTTCGGAACTTGGTTGTGGCTTGAATTTGAAGGTCGATATGATCCGACAGGACGCCCTGAACCATTTGTGGCAAATCCTCATTAAGCTATAACAATAACACATGGTCAGCATCATTCGTTTGTACAACAGGGTTACAATAATGTGCTTTGAGATCATTGTCATACGCAGTGTGGTAACTGATGACAACCAAGCACCCATGAACAAGCGAAAATAATTCCCCACAGCGGGGCAAAATGCGAAAAGTAAACAAAACAAAAGGATAGGAGGAATATTTGGTCGCAACATGCGCGCTCCGCTCCAGGAAAAGAGGGAAGGAGTGCGAAAATATGAATGTAGATGCTTTGTTGGTGCCACGTACCTGAGACTCTGTTGGAGCGGTATCATCGTCACTGTCAGGCGCAGCCCCTAAGGAAGCACCAGGTCTCGAGGATCCATCGCCACCGGTAAGACCTCTGCGCTTTGCGAGGTTCTCCTCACGCTTGGCCTTGCGGATCTCAACTTGTTGCTCCTCACGACGGCGACGAAGCTCCTCGGGCTTGAAGGTGCCCTTTGCCTTGAACTGGGTGCGGCGATGCTCTGGGATATAACGTTCGGCCATGGCTGCTGTTGTTTCCTTGTGCAGAGGATGGTGGTGTAGCTGTTGTTTATTGATGTGAGTCCACCTGAACGCTGTAGATACTCCTGTATTTCGTGGAGGTGCAGAGAAGGTGGGATTGTCAGAGTGTGAAGCTGGGTTCTACGTAGTGTGGAGGAAGATGATTCGGTATTTCAGAAGAGAGAGAAGTTGCAGCAGTTGTAGTAGTGCTGAACGGACAAACAAGGCAAGGCGCCATTACGCATTCGGCTGGAGTGGGAGGTCCAGAATTCACTTGCACGTGACTCCACGTTTTCTGAGACACTAGTCTGTAACAGGAGATAATTGAAAAATAACACGCTAGGCAGAAATGGGCGTGAGAACGCTTGGCAGTCGCGTCTCCCTAACAACCACCAAGCACCAACCGCGTCTGTCGATGTTTACAGAGTTACTTGTTCTGACTGACCAGAGGGTCAAGATCAAGTTAGGTCGAGTTCGGCTGTTCGGAGCCTTCTACTTCCCAGATGCAGTTCTTTCTTTCTGCTTCTCTTCTTCTTCCTCAACTTCGAGATATTTCGAGCATTTTGTCGAGCCACGGCCATGGCAGACTTCCGAGTCCCAGTCCCTGAGGCGGATTCGAGGATGGCCCTTCCTTCTGGGTTCATCTCTATCAGGGACATCCTCCAGATGGATCCTAACAAGGTGGCGGCGGAGAAGCCGTTCGTCGATGTCATATGCCTGGTTAGAGATTATCAGCCTCCTCGATCAACTTTCAAATCAGGTACAAGTATCCTCTTTGGTCTTAACTATCTGAATTAACAAAACTCCAGACTGGAAGATGACACTTACTGTCGTGGACTTGTCCATTGATGAGTCGTATGTAGAGGATATAATGAAGGTCAATATCTTCCGCCCAGAACAAGATATGCCTCAAATATCACTTGTGGCACAACCTGTTCTTCTTAGAAAAGTCAAAGTAAGTTGAAACCATTCTGTTCAATAGCCATTGCTGATCTAATTAGGTCCAAATCTATTTGGGAGCCATCTCGTTGCTTACCTCCTTCCAAACCGAAATACATGTGTTTCCAGCACAGATCCCGAAATGGCCAATTGCTTCGAACGGTGATCTTCCCAAGTCAACCGGCAGAGGCGGCATGATCAGCGCAGCCGAGGCTAAATACGTAGCCTGGCTCCAAAACCACATACAAAAAGACGCCTTTCCAACCGCGAAAGATTTCAGCTTAAGGGTTAATCAAGGCTCGAATATTAGAGACAAATATAAGGAGCTCAGGGAAGTGAAAGCAGAGGACTTTTGTCATCTGATTGGCGAGGTCATCAAGCTCCACGAAGTTGCATACGATAGAGTAACTGTGTATCTGTCAGATTATACAACCAATGAGCAATTCTATCACCACACAATACCTGGCTATTCAGTTTCCGATGGACGAGACGGTGACACCTTTGGCTATTTGAACGGCAAGGTGCCGAAAAAAGGAGAGAAAGAGAACGAATGGCCAGGTCCATATGGAAAAATGACTATTCAACTTACCGCATTTGACAATCATGGCAAATTCTTGAAGGAGTATGCAAAAGTCGGAAGCTGGGTGAAGCTCACGAATGTTCGGATGGAATTCGGCAGAGATGGAGGGATTCTAGAAGCAAAGCTCCGCACAGATCGTAGCGCTCAAGCAAACAAGATTCAAGTACAAATCCTGAATATGCCAGAAGATTCCGAGGCGATGGATCCACGGTGGAAGAGTGCCATTCGCCGCAAGAGAGATTACTACAACAAGGTCGAGAAGCTAAAGCGCCAGCTCGAGGAACATGACGAAGATGCTATCGGAAAAAGGAAGCATGATGATGAGGAGTCTGCAAAGATGAACGGCCGAAAAAGACGCAAGGAGAGGAGAAAGGCCCTGGCACTAAAGGCGGCGCAAGAGGAGCTTCGCGGAGCCGGCAAAGAAGTAGCTATCTCTCAACAACCCGAACGCTCCGGGCTTGAATTGAATAATGCTGGTAAGTCACATCCCATCTGCCCTTGCATATTTACCTCCTATACACTTCCCTTACTGATCCTCCAAAGTGAGCACCAAGCATCTTGCAAAGATGCCAGTGACCCTCGCCCAAATTCTCGCCCACCGGCCCCCCATCCAGACCAATGGCGTCTCCTTCCGAGCCCCCTTCACAAACGCCAATTACCGCGCCAATATACGCATTACCGACTTCTTCCCCCATACGCTCGCCGACTTCTCGGTGGGTCGCAAAGCCAGCGAATTCGACTGCCTCTCCGACGCCAGCTCCGCATCCGAAGACGACGATATGCCTCCGCCTCGTGGCGACATCGCCAACTACATGCACGCCGACGGCGAATCCAAGCGCTGGACTTGGCGCTTCGCCCTCCAAGTGGAAGATGCCACTTTCCCAGATGAACCCACTGAGAAATCCCGCCTCTGGCTCCTCGTTGACAACGACGCAGGCCAGTTCCTGCTGAATGCTGACGCTATAAATCTCAGAACTGATGCTACCGAGCTCGCGAATCTTCGGGAGAAGCTTTTTCTTCTCTGGGGCGACCTCGAGGAACGGAAGAGCAAGTACTTGGCTAGTGCAGAAGGCAAACTGCTTCTTTCGCGCTCGCTCGCCAAGGATAAGAAAGCAGATTCGCCATCGCCATCGCCGAGTCCCGCTCCACAAGCTCCCCGCAAGACCCGGCCTGGCGACCAACCACCCGACAGCGACGACGAGAGCGCCTCTCCAGCACTTACCACAAGCGTCAAAGACACAGACCCTCTAGATGCCATCAAGCGCCTTCGGCCCGCGGAGGCGGGCGCGCGCCTGGTGGCTAAATTGAGGAAGATAGGGGAGCAGGTGCAGAACAAGCCCTTCACCGCGTGCATCCGCGAATATGGCGTCAAAGTCCCTGCGGCGGGCGATGCCGACGCGGCGGTGCTGGGCACGGATGAGGGCTGGAAGTGGCAGAGGATGTTTGGGCTGGCCGACACGGTTATCCTGTGAGATTCTGGATGATGAAGACATCGATTGAGGAGGAGGGTTTCTGCCTTGTAAGACGCAACGGCAATGGCGCTCACTCATGCGTGATATCTCCTTTATTGCAAGCACGTTAAATTGCTCGGGCTGAGCTATTTTTCTGTCTTACACTTCTATCTCGTAATACTGGCTGCAGAACCATATATTCTAATCCGGCCGGTATGTCCTGAACCGAGAGCTGTGTGGTCTGATACGGTGCATAAATATCATCCAGAAGGAGGCATAAAATATAGACAATAATAGGTACTATATAGCACAAAAGATACTATAAGCTCTTTAAATTGCGTTCTATTGTGGTTGTAGCTCATAATTCATTACTATATAAGATATAATATATCCTAAAGACATTTCCGTCTTCAGTGTACAGATGTATTCCCGCAGATCTAAATTATTTAAGGCATAATCGTTAGATCCGCCTGGTCGTGAATAAGCGTTTGTCCTCTGCGGAAGCAACAACAGAGGCCCGGGCCACGGGCCCACGTATACAGAGCCTGTCGATAGCCTTCTAGACGCCACAGAACTTCATGATGACTTATTCTGTTCCCCCAACACAAATAGAACAAGTCCGTAACTGACGCCGAACCATCACGACAACCACACCGGCAACTGACTCCCATAATACCGAATCGGCACCCTCTCCCCCGGCACGAAGAAATGGCAGATCCCCCAGCAAAACGCCCTCAGCATCATGACTGCCCATGCATCCTTGATTGACTTCTTGTCCTTCCAGCCGCGAATTGTCCAAAACTCCACCAGATCCCCCAGCTTCCCAAACCAGCGCTCCATCTGGGCCTTCTCGTCTATGAAATCCTGCACATCCGGCACCACGCCCTCCCACTGGCCAAAGCCCCGCGGCCTCACGCCCAAGATGCATATCCGGATGTGCGCACCCACCATGAGGTGGTATCTGAACTGGGGGACCTCGAGCTGCAAGTCCTCCAAGTGCGAGTTGCACGCTGTGATGGTGTTGAGTGCGAACTCGACGACCTTGGTTGGACGGCGGACGACCCATTGCTCGGTGGGGGCATCGATGACATCGATGATGTTGATATCCCATTCGTCGGCTTGGATGAGCAGGTTGCGGAACTGGGCGAGCACCCAAGGGGAGCTGAACTTCGTGGGCTCGGTATCGGAGCTCTGGAGGTCGCCGTTGTCTTTCTCGACATAGCGGCGGAGTTCCTCGTAGAAACAGCGCCGACCGAGTCGTGATGTTGTCAAACCTTCGACGTTGTCGCATGGTGCGGGGATCTGGACGAGCGCAGTGCGCGGGCCGGTAAGGCGATAGATGGGGCTCGTTGTGAGAGCGACAAGGTCACCAACTGGAAACTGAAAGGTTGGATCGTCGAGTAAGATGCGTTTTAAAACATATTTGGAACAACCTGTGGTGTCGAGCATGTTTAGTGCATCCCCTATATCGTCCTGGCTACTGAGCACAAAGTCTGGGACATTGAGCTCGGGATCGCGAATAACACCTGCGCCGAGACTATCCGCTGCAGGAGAAGGGATATAGATCTCCACGTTCTCTTTGCCGCCAGAGCCGAAAGACAAATTCAATTGCCTTTGTTTTGAGTACGTAGTATTGAGATAAGACGAGCCTGTTCGGCCATGGTGGTTATACTGTAAGACAAGGCCAAGCGTCCTCACAAGAGTCGAGGTGAGCACATGTCCATGACCCTCTGCGCGCATAATCCCTTCTTCAGGACGGAATTCCTTCCAGCGCATGCCCATCCTCCGCGCCATGATTGAAATAGTACTCAAGGTCGTCTTCGCTAACGGTCTCGCTACATCTGGCAGCTGGAAGTCCCACGATCACTCAACTGGTATCAGCGCTGGGATGCGGCGACCATGGAACGCATGGATCATCGCAACATTTTCAGACATCGAGTCTGACGGCGGCTTGAGGGTTTCGGAGGAGAGACGGGTCGTCTCATGCATCCAGGACATAAGCTCAACCAACTGACAAGTTCGTCGTTTGGCTGAGTGCCGTGCGAGAATCTGCCAAAAGAGCTAGAATGGCGAAGCAAACGTATAAAACTATCTTGTTTTGTGTCGTCTGTGCCTAGCATCAGGACCTGATTAGGTCGATTGGGGAGGAAGATGTCGGTCATGAATATCTCAGGCGTCGAATACAGCAATAGAGCATCTCAAACCGGAACTGCCGCCATCGCCATCGCAGCCGGGTCTTCTTGCCCCATTCGCCCATGACCGATTCCTGGCATCGACGATAGCCATCTGCTGTTGCGAAATATTGTTGTAGAACTTGGCTCGTTGTGACTACAAGAGCTACCAGTGATACCACGAGAGCGACAACAGAGATACGTTCAGAGGCCGACGAGTTATTCGAATCAGCCATATCGCAGGTCGGTAAAGAGATTGATGTCGAAGTTGCGAAATTGCATCAAGCCGTGAATCCTACGCCCATGGTGTCAGTCAGCCTTGCGGCATACAGTCTGTGCAGATGGATCTGTATGCTAGATGGCTAGCTAGAAATACTCCATCAATTCCTGTTCTTTCTCACAAATGTCTTCAAATGGCAGAGACATCTTGTGTTTGAGACGATTTGTATGTTTTTCCGTTTCCTCAGCCTCGTGAGATGGAGTTCGTTGCGGGAACAGAGCAGAGCATCACGTGCCAGTCTCCAATCCCAATTTAGCAGAATACACGTGCCCCTCCTTAAGAATCCGAAAGCCAGATAGGAGAGACTGATATCATCAAATGGTGAAAATGAAAATGAAAATGCGCCACGAAGTACATGATTCGCATTGTCATCTTAGGCCAGAAGATAGGTTTCAAATCAATCTACGGGTATCCTCGAGCCACCATTGTGGTCGGCGCTCATATTTTCAAATCTGGCAACATCGAGGATACTACTCAGTTGTGTCCTATCGGCGAGACGCTCTCTTCGACACGGTGCTGTATTATTCAATTCCGCGCACACCTCCGCATAGCATCTCTCCGCAACTTCCGCATATCTCTTAGGATTTGGTATCTTGTCAAACGCGTGTGGTACATTCTTGATAAGACCACCTTTTACCGTTTTGCCCACCCCAGGACTCTTCAATCGTTCGCTGAACACAATTCCTTCAGCATTCAACATGTCGTGCTCGCAGGTATATAGGATGATTAATTGCGGATAGGCAGCTTGTAGTAGTTCATCTGTGGCAGCTGCTGGTGATAAATACGGATCAGAGAGATCCAGCGAAGTCGTGGTATGTGCTGGAGAAAGATACGCCTCGTCAAACAAATCGGTGAGAGTCGATGACAGATTGAACTCCGGCCGAGAATTTGAGGCACGTTTGGCTGCTCGGGGTATTCGAAAATCTGTTGGAGGATAAAAGGATACGATTGCGCGCAGCGTAAGTTGCGGTATCTGCTGCGATGTTTCAAGATCCGTTGTTCGAAGGCTCGTAAGTAAAGGAATGTTTTGAGTACTCATGTTGTACGCTTCACTGAGAGGGACCGAAGTTCTTGACCTTTGGAAATCATTCTGCTCAAAGGGATCAGAACTGATTGAGCTTAAAGAGTGCCTTCCAGTTCCGTTTCGCAGATCGTATAGCATGAAGGGGATAGCCAAAGCTAAATTTGCTCCAGATGAAAATCCGCTGAGGATGATATGATCTGGATCAAGACGCAGCTCATCCGCATGTGCAGCTAGATAGATCAACGCATCGGTCCCATCCTCGACTCCAGTGCTGAAGGGGTATTTCGGAGCAAGCCGGTATTCCACGCTGACTAGAACAGCTCCAACATTGTTAACGACGGAACGTGCCCAACGTGCGTCGTCTGTTCCTGTGCCCAAGGTGAAACCTCCTCCATGAAAATTTATAACAAGGGGATATCGATACCCTTCCAGGGCCGTTTGGTAGCCATCAGGGACGTAAAAGACAAGGCTGATAGAGCCGGCTTTCCGAGACAGCCTTGTTGGGATTTTGATTATGAAAGACGGGGGCGAAGTGAGCAGAGGAGCACGATGATGCAGAAACATTCCAATGCGCATCAGCAATCTCCAGATGGAGGCGTGGAGGCGACTTTGGTTGTTAGTAAAGGAGAAGCCAGAAGGAAGGGCCAAAACCTACAGAAAATACCGACCAGAACCTAAACCCATGGCGAGGCAAAGGTCAGAGATCAGAGACCAAGTTCTCCAGATGCATCCGGCAGAGATTCATGCCAAGCAAGTACCCGAGACGACGAGATGATGTTCTTGGACGCGGATTGAGGTGAGGCTGAGAAATAGAGAAATCGACGGATCAATGATAACAAGCAAGGCTTGATTGAATGACAACAATGAGATTAGAGAGGAAGGAGAAGACACTGCACTGTGGTAGAAGGTTTTGAAGCATAGCCGTATAGAATTTCCTCCTGCGCCGAGCTCTCGTCTCATCTCGCCATTTATCATGGTCGGCCCGTGACCGGCGACGGCAATGACGTATGGTCTGGTCTGGACTGGTCGAGTGAGGTAGCTCCAGAAAGCCACCTGCCAAGAAACATATGTGTATATGCTTCGATATGTACTTCGATATGTGCAGAACAAAGTGGAGATAATAAACACTATAGTAATAAGCAACATGCCGGGGGCAGAATGAGACAAGACAGAGGCGACATAAACGCCAAGAACGGCATCTGCGTCTTATGAAAGACCTGGTAGACAGGTCTATATGTAGGTATGTATATCTTATATATATCTTATATATATCTTATATATAGCTTATATATATATATCTTATATCTTATTGCATAGGTAGGATTAAAGCATCTATTAGCTTATTATAGCCTTTTGTTCTTTGACTTGGTGACTAATCAATCAGTCGAGCGCTTGGTTGCTTGCAGGTATTGCCATCTTATCATTTTTATTTTTTTAATATGACATCACACGTTTGGCCGGCCAGCTGAATCGATTGAATCGAATCGATCTCCCTCGGCATTTCTCGATTTATGACGTAGATAGGAGGTACTTATGTACCATGCTTCATACATACTACATCACACTACCTTACGGAGTAGAGGCTGTCACCGGCGCTGCACCCTGGCAGCACCCCATCTATCAACACGGTACACCTGTGTATCCCGAGTCTTCCGCTGTGCTTTGGCACATCTTCGTCTCTTCGTCTCTTCGTCTCTTCGTCTCTTCGTCTCTTCCCAACTATTTTACTATTTCACTACCTTCTACTCCGGGAATCCTTTCTCATCTCTCTTTCATAGCCATTCTTTGCAAACTTCAACTCTGCTTCTGATTTGATACTGGTAATCGCTAATCGCTACCTCTCCAATGCTGAACAATGAAATGGACAAGGAATCCGATCATTCCGATAAGGTAAATCGAAGTGGCGAGGGCTCCGAATACAAGCTGCCTCTCATAATGTTCAAAGCTCCTATAGAGAAGCTGAAGGATATCGCCAGCCGATCTCGGTCGAATTCACCTGCTTCACAACCATCAACTTCGCCGCCTTCAGAAAGACATCATCCAAGATTCCCCAGGTGGAATAGGCCAGATACAAAGGATACAAAGGATAAGGATGGAGAAGGGCCAGTTCACAGAGACTCAGGAGGTCGAAGGAGGGCGAAGAGTGAGAGCAATGCGAGAAGGAAGAGGCAAAGCTGGAGGCATATAGATTCAATCAGAGAGAAGGACGAAGAGTTCCTGAAAAATGGCCCCTCTGAGCTCATAAATCTCTTTAAGCCACTGAGCATGAATATGAGCAAGCGAAGAGAAAACGAAGGAAAGAGGCATAGTGGACGATGTCAGTTCGAGGAACTGGACTTTGACTGTATGCAACCATTATTTTGACCCGTTCCTCACACAATCGCTGACTCTTTTATCATTTTCAGGCATGATAGACCAGGTTATTACGTTCAGGGCTCGAATCCACACCATACGTCGCATGAGTGCGAAGCTTGCATTTATTGTTTTTCGTCAGCAGACCGTTACTATACAAGGTGTCCTAGAGGTATCGCCGGAGAATGATCATGGTTAGTTTAATCGCAACGCCCTTTCTCGTCATGGAACTGATTGGAATAGATAATACTTCGGGTATAATTTCAGAACAAATGATACGTGTTGTCGAACATTATCCTCCGGAAAGCATTGTCTTGGTTAAGGGCAAGGTCCGCCAGCCACCACAACCAGTTCAGAATGCCACGATACACAAAACCGAAATCTTGATTTTAGAGATTCACTTGGTATCTCAGTTGACCGAACATGTGCCATTCACGGTATATGATGCAGAAAATATCGGAAAGCTTGCAAAGAAAGAAGACCAGGAGGAAGAGGGTGAATCAGATGTGGAGGAGATATCTGCTGAGGAGATCAGTACGAGCAGTCAAGATAGACCGATAAAGGTTCCGACCAGTAAGCCAAGAAACACGATCAACATGAACCGGCTTATGGATGATTTGCTAACAACCATGCTAGAAAGTGACGACGACGTTCAGAGGCATAATCGATCGTTACCTCAAGCCTATCGTCTCAGCAATCGGGTCGTGGATCTTAGAACAGCTAGTTCTCAGGCTATCTTCCGAATACAGTCCGGTATCTGTAATCTATTCCGGAGCTATTTGGATTCCCAAGGCTTCATTGAAATCCATACACCAAAGCTTCAGGGCACTGCGACAGAGTCTGGCGCATCAGTATTCGAAGCCAATTATTTTGGCAGACGAGCATATCTTGCCCAGTCTCCTCAATTAGCCAAGCAAATGTGTATAGCAGCCGATTTTGAGAGGGTGTATGAGATTGGAGCTGTATTCCGAGCCGAAGATAGCAATACGCCACGACATCTTACAGAATATACAGGCTTAGATCTTGGTAAAGCATCTCCCCTATGTGAGAATCTGGCACTTGCTAATATAAGGGCAGAAATGGCATTGGAGGAGCATTATTATGAGGCCTTAGACCTCATTGATGAAATGCTCAAAAGCATGTGGAAGGGTCTATATGAGCGCTACGGCAAAGAAATCGAAATCATATCTCATTTCTATCCACACGAAAAAGTGTTATGGCTTGAGAAAACACCTCGATTACGGTTTTCCGAAGGTATCAAGTTATTGATAGAGGATGGTTGGACAGATGATGAAGGAAATCCGCCGTCAGATCTGGAAGACTTGTCCACGAGAGCAGAAATCAGGCTCGGTCAAATCGTCCGCGAGAAATTCAAGACGGATTACTATATCCTGGATAAGTTTCCCGTATCTGTCCGCCCATTCTACACAATGCCTGATCCAGAAAACGAAAATTTTACCAATTCGTTTGATATCTTCATGCGTGGTCAGGAGATCATCAGTGGCGGCCAGCGTATTCATGATGCAGGGTTTCTGGAGAAGAAAATGCGCAAGCTTGGTATCAAACCCGAGAGCATGGATGATTATATGGAAGGATTTCGCTGGGGAGCACCTCCGCACGCCGGAGCAGGCGTAGGCCTCGAACGACTCACCTACCTCTTCCTAAACCTAGGCAACATCCGACTTGCCTCCCTCTTTCCCCGAGACCCCAAGTCCTTTCCCCGCCGCTCTACAGGCCTCGAGCTCCGCCACCCAGAAGCCAGCACAACCAACCCACCTTGGGAGGAGAGGACACTCGAAGACGAAGAACCAGCCTCCAGACACTACCAGCCGCTCGAAAAGCTCATCGCTAACTATGGCGATGCAGCCAACACCTCCTGGCTTGACGACCGCTACGAAATCTGGCGTCACCCCTCCACCGGCGCCGCCCAAGGCTTCGTCCCCTTCCACGGCTTCGCCATCACGATCGGCGAGCCGCTGTGCGCAAAGTCACAATATCCGCAGGTTGTATCCGCGTACCTCGAGTACCTTCAGACCGAACGGCGCAATCTCAAACCAATCTGGCTCATGATCGGCGACGCCATCGAAGAGTACCTGGGCGACAAATACAACTGGCGCACGCTATCCCCCATCGCCGAGGACCGGGTCGACCCGCGCCTCAACCAAGCGTTGCGGGACCACGACCTCGCGCGCAAGATCCGGCACGCGGAGCACGAGAAAGTCAAGAACTTCGAGCACGCGCCCACTGAGCCGCTGCCTGAGGATTTGGTGCGACGGATCGACGCGCGCATCCGCGAGTGGAAGAAGGGCCGGAGGGGGACGCAGGTGCATCTGACGGAGATCATGCCGTGGGTGGACCAGGCGCACCGGCGATACTACTATGCGGCGTCGGGGAACAAAGACGGGCGCATCGAGGCGCTCGTGGTGCTGCACCAGCTGGCGCCCGAGCACGGGTACCAGGTGAAGTTCTCGTTGGAGTTCCCGGGAGCGCCGTCGGGGACGATCGAGAGCCTGAATGTGTTTGCGATGGCTGCGATCGTGGCAAGGGAGCCGGAGGTCCGCAGTATGACGTATGGGACGGCGGCGACGGAGGATCTGGTCGGGGGGCGGAACTTGGGGCGGGCGAAGGTCGGGATGCTGAAGAGGAGCTACGAGACGATTAATGGCCGGCTGAGGCTCAGGGGCAAGCGCGAGTTCAGGGAGAAGCTTGGGGCGAGGGAGGAGAGGGTGTATTTGGCGTATCCGAGGGGTGGGCTGGGGGCGGCGGGGATTAAGGCGATATTGGATTTTATGCAGGAGCAGAAGCATTAGGGGATCTGTGGTGGTTGAGGAGATTGGGGTGAGAGGATGGAGGGGGAAGGCGTTTCGCAAATACGATAGGGGTGGGATGGGAATTGAGGCTTTGCTTGGCGTTAGGACCCTGGGATTGCAGGAAGCTACAATACCACGGAGCACATAAAGTAGACTCGAAATTTTCGAGCATTCTCTCCTCTCCTTCGAGGACATTGATCTTCTGACGATAATAACGTTGAATGGAAATCATTACAATTTGCTTGGCGGTAGGATAGAGGAGAAGTATAATGTCATAGTGCGCATAATGCAGACTTTCCTCCAATTTTGGACCACTCGAATTGCATGAGAGGATGGAGGATGGAGGATGGGATTGTTGCTTAGAGCCACAATGATATGTCTCCTTCATATTATAGATATCTTCACACCATATGTACAAAGGCCATCAGGACCAGCGGATCCCTATCTCAGGGCTTGGTGATATTCCATCTCCACTCTTCCCACTTCTTCCCCTTCCTCCCCCTCTTCCCCATCCTCTCCCTTCTTCCTCCCCGCCGCCACGCCTCAAGAACCATTCCACACGCGCCGGCGCTCTCATATCGCGCCCGCAGGCAATATCTTCTTCTCCAGCTTACGCATCCACTTATTCGTCTGCTCAGCAAAGCTCAGTGTGAGTATGGTATGCGGGAGGATACGGGCCAGATGCGGCATGAAGCCCTTGTAGATAGCGAGGAAGCCCTCTGTGCGCACGGTCTTGGAGAGGCAGTCGAAGACGCCCTGGTAGAGGTTTCCGTTCTGGTTGTACATGCGCGACATGATGGTGTCCGGGGGGTGCATGACGCAGCACACCACGAACCCGCTGGCGGTGCTGCTGGCCAGGTGCAGCATCGGGCCCTCCTCCATGCCGAGGTGCTTGACGAGCCGCCTCTTGGCGAAGAAATACGTCGGCAGCTGCACGCTGGAGCCGAAGCCCGTGCGCACCATTGCGGCCGTCACGCCGCGGTATAGCCCCCTGATGCCCTCGGCGCCGTAGATCTGCCGGCAGCCATCCACGGCATTCTTGTACTTGTGCTGCGTGCCCACGGGCCGCGTGGGCGAGTAGCTCTGCAGGCGCGTCTTGATGAGGAAGAACGGGCTGCCGGCGGCGGCGCCCAGGATGCCCGACGCGGCGCCCGAGAAGACGTTGATGCCGAGGGACTGGACGGACTTGTCGCCGTAGATCGCCGACGTCAGGGTCCCGCGCAGCGGCTCGTAGAAGCCCAGCCGGCACCCGTTCAGCAGGACTTGGTAGATGTAGGCGGCGCCGATGCCGCGGTAGATGCCGAAGCCCTCGTTGCGCACGATCACCGAGACGCCGTGGAGGGGGCCTTTGTAGAGTTTGGGCTGGTGGCCTTTGTCTTGGAGCTCGCCTTGGAGTTGCATGCTGGAGAGAAGGTCAGCGTCAGCGTTTGGCTGCGCAATGGGCTGGGAAAGAGGGGAGAGGAAGGCCCTACCGGATCTTGACTGTCTCGAAGGGGTGGGTTGCTGTGACGGCACCACAGGCTGCGATGCCGCCGGCGATGAATGCTCCTAATGTCGTCGCCATCTCTTCAGACTTCTGTGCGCTCCGTCCTCTCTCTCCGCAACTTCAGCCTTCTTCGACCCTGGAAAGTCGTCGCCGTCTCCTCCTGTCTCGTGCCTCCCAGCCTGCCCTACAAATCCCTTCCTTTTGAACAAATCAATGCGGCTGTGCGATTATTGCAATTGCCCCTTCTGCGTAGACTGGTTGTCGTGTTTTCGTAACTTCTCGTCAATGAGGGCGCCGGAATTATTACTTTCACATTGAGCCTAACTTATTGGCGGGCCATTTTGTTGTCCGGGGTAGTTTGCTTGCGACATACCGTTGTCGCAGCCGGGGAGCAGGGGATTGGCGGAGCGCCGAGAAAAAAGGGTGGTGAGCCGGATGCCGGAGGCCGAGGTGCTGGTGAACCGAGCAGGGGACGAGGCTGAGGCTGAGGCTGAGGCTGAGGCTCGATTGCACGAGGCTGACTGCTCAGGGCAAGAGGGCACGTGTAAGGTTGTCGCCTGAGAAATGAGGCAGCAAGGAGAAGGCTGAGAGACAAGGCCGAGAATTGGGGGACAGGAGCAAGACTTAGTCCTCAGAGGCTCAGACAACTTCATGTCTTGTTCAATTCAATGGAATTCTAAATTCTTTTCCGATCCTGTGGCATCCATAGCCATTGTATAGACTGATTGAGCACAAAGCACGCTGTTTGTTCTGGAGCAAGATGTCCCTCACCCCTATGGATGTCGACTCTCCTTGTCCACCAGCTCCCTCAAAGGCGGCTGTTGGACTCATCCGGCCAGCAATTGGAGTGCCGGCGACTGCCAAAGTGAGCGACGTCATCCAGACCTTTCGGCCAACAAGAGTAGGTGTTCTTTATATCCTTTATGGCGATCTTACCGTTGACAACCGTCCAAGGGATTCCGTCGCTATTACCACAACGAAGGAACCAGTATCCTTTCGCTCGATTTTGACGATAAGGGCGAGACGCTGATGACGGCGGAAACCGATGAGTCTATTCAACTGTACAATGTCCTGGATGGGACCTTCAAGAAGTCGCTCTACAGCAAGAAGTATGGTGTCAAGCTTGCGAAGTTCACCCACAACTCGACGGCGATCATCTACGCCAGTACGAAAGAGAACAGTACGTCCAATACGCCCGTTTGTAGTCTAGGGTACTGATGAATCCATTTAGATGACATTCGCTACCTCTCAACTCATGACAACTCCTTCATCCGGTACTTCAAAGGCCACACCGACTCCGTAACCTGCCTGACCATGAACCCCGGCGAAGACACGTTTCTCTCCTGCAGCAGCGACGACACGCTCCGAATCTGGGACCTCAAGAGCCCGAACGCGATTGGGAAGCTCTTCCTCTCGCAGCCCCACCTCGCCGCCTTCGACCCCTCCGCCAACGTCATCGCCGTCGCATCTCCATCGGCACAAACCATCCTGCTCTACGATTTCCGCAATTTCGACAAGGAGCCCTTCGCCGCCTTCGACACCCTGCAGGCGGCGAATGTCGTCAAGCCCGGCTCTTGTAGTAGAAACTGGACGAAGCTGGAGTTCTCGAATGATGGGAAGTCGTTGCTTGTCGGGACAGCTGGGCATGGACACTATGTCCTTGATGCTTTTGATGGCAGTCTGAAGCAGTATCTCACCCGTAAAGCTGGCGGAGTACGGCGGTTATTTGCTGGGGAGAAGCAGGCAGAGGGCATTGCTGAATCGGAGAAGAAACTGGAGACGAGTGGTGATGTTTGCTTCTCGCCGGATGGGCGCTACGTGCTTAGTGGTCAGCACAAGAGCAATGTCCTGGTGTATGATATCGCGACGCCGTCTCAGGAAAAGAGCATGCTGCCGACGCATGAACTGGAGTTGAAGACGGAGGCGAGTGTTATCCAATATAATCCCCGCTTCAACATGTTTGCGACGGCGGATAGGGACCTGCACCTTTGGGCTCCTGATAGGGACGCGCTTTAGTTGGGACGGGGCAGGAGGGTGGAGTTCTGGGCGTTTGGATGGGCGCATTGCAGGCCTGGATAGGCGACGGTTCATGGAGGCATATGCTTAATGTGATATTGTGGTCGGTTTTCTCCGGGAATGATGTACAACGTGGAGACGATACGGGAAGGACTTCAGAAGTGGGATGTGGGATAGTAGACTATGAGCTCCATGAGACATTCTGTCCCGATGGCTATTCTTTCTCGCAAGAGAATTGCCTGTTGTTGGAAGTCTCCAGCTGGTTTGTGACATTGTGAGTTATCTGTCGCTTCAATCGCGGTACCCACGGAGAGCACCGAATGCTATAGAACCGTAAGCATATATGCCCATTCCATCGCCCATCGTACTCGCAGTGGCAATCGCAGTCGTAATCTTGAACATCGGCGTCCCCTTTTCATCCTTTCTCATCGCCGAGCCGGCCGTCCTAACATCTTGCCATGGGCCCATCGCCGCCTTGTCTGCGAACGGCCCGAACGGCGAAACGTGGGGGCGGGAACTAACTGACGCATGGATTGGAGCTTATGATAAAGTTAATATTGACATTAACCATTAAACGTCAATCATGGTTAAAGTATAACATTACATCATCGAGCATCAACCTCAACCATTAACCTTAACCACAGGTATGCAATGTAGTATGCAATCTAGTATTACCATGTACACAGTAAGTATGTACTATCCATATCTGCTATCGAAATCACACCACTCCAGATATGAGAAAATACCCCAGATCTCGATCCCACGATTGGCCAATGTGTCTGGCCACTTTACTCTCTGCATGGGCTGCATAGCTGCCACGCCTGCTCGTATGATAGATACACCATACATGCCTACATACATACCTGCGGTACTTTTCACGTGGAGGAGGAGCGACGGCTATGATCGAGAGGGCCAAGGTCGAGCGAGCATATCGACGTGTGCACTCCCTTCTGCAAGACAGACGTCTGCCGCCTCTCCTGCCCTCCCATCTTCTCTCCTCTCATCTCCTCTCGTCTCCTATCTGTTATCTCATAAGAAGGCTACCACACAGCCTCGCGTCAATTCGTCCCTCCCTTAAGGCCCAACTACCTATACATCACATCCGCCACTCCTCCTCCTTCTCCTTCTCTTCCTCCTCTTCCTCCTCCTCTTCCCCCTCCTCCCCCCCCCCCAACATCATCACCCTAACCGCCGCATCTCGTCACCCATCAGCACCATGATCGACCCGGTGGGCTACAACAAGGTCGTCATCATCACGGGCTGCGCGTCCGGCATCGGGCTGCAGACCACGCTGGTCTTCCTCTCGCACCAGTACCGCGTCTTCGGCATCGACATCAATGACTTCGACTATGCCTTGCTCGATACGTTCGAGGGCGGCATGCATCAGGAGCACTTCCACTTCCATCGCACCGACCTGAGTGCTCCGGAGGCGGCGCCAGAGAGTATCGCCATTTGCGTGCAGCAGTATGGGTGAGTTTCACGAGATGTTTATTTCTACTCTTGACTGTCCTGCAGATTTTGCTGTTTCTTAGCTTCTGCGGATAGCTCTGTTATCATACCCTTCCTTCCTCCCTTCCGTCTTTCATTTTCCCATCCATCTTCTGCTCATGAGGCCATGAGACCGCTGGCACCACGTGATGCGTCCCCTTGGTGACCAAGAAAAGTATCAATTCTCACATCTCCAAGCCCCTGCTAACTCCTCTCCCAGCCCCAAGATCGACGCCTTAATCAACAATGCTGGCATCCTGGACAGCTTCGCGGCCGCCGACACCTTCGTCGACGAGGAGTTTGACCGTGTCATCGCTGTCAACCTCGCCGCGCCGCTGAAGATGATGCGCGCCGTGCTGCCGTTCATGAAATCGCGCGAGCTGGGCGGGGAGTCCGACCGCACTGGTGGTGCCATCGTCAATGTGTGCTCGAAGGCGAGTATGAGCGGTGCTGCTTCTGGCCTGGCGTATACGGCTAGTAAACACGCTTTGGTGAGTCTTCCATGTCGTCTCCTTGGATTTTCTGTTCCTACAAGGGTTTCAGCAGAGAGAGGGTGGTGGTGTGTGTATGTGTGTTTGTGTTTTTTTTTTTTTTTGGGGGGGGGGGGGGGTGGGGGGGGGGGGGCGGGGGGGGGGGGTTGGGTTGTGGTTTGTGTTTTTTTTTTTTTTTTTTTTTGGGGGGGGGGGGGGTTCGGAGGAGGTGGAAAGATGCGGAAGGCGAGAGATTCCGATGGAAAAATGGGAGTTGGGAGCTGAGGGATGAAGAAGAAGGCAGGTCTTCATCTATGAGAACACCACGCTGACAGAGCCAGCTCGGCGCCACCAAGCACACGGCCTGGCGCTTCAAGGACACCCCTATCCGCTGCAACGCCGTCCTTCCCGGCTGTACGTAGTCCCCTGCACCCTCGAACACATCCCACTGACCCGCGCCAGCCGTCCAAACCAACCTCGCAACCTCGACGAACCAGTGGCGCCTCGACCTCGTCGCGCTGGCCACGCTGCAGCCCGTCCACGCGCTCCACACGGCCCCAGACCAGGAAGCGGCGACCTCGACCAACGACGTAGCGCACGCGATTTTATTCCTCGCGGGCGACCAGTCGAAGAGCATTAATGGCATTGCGCTGCCGATAGATCGGGCGTGGAGTACGATGTAGATGTGTAGAGTTTGTATAGTGTGGAATGTGATGTGTATATCTGCTTGGCGATTGGAAGGAGGAAGGCAGGGAAGTTTAGGATAGGTATTTACCAACCCGGGGGGATACCGTGGTCTGCTATTTCATATGATATTTATGCAATCTCTGCGCATCTTCCAGCTGGGTCTTCCCTCTGCGTCTCTGCCTCCGACGAACTGCTGAATAATCTCTCCAACACACCCCCCGAAAACCACCCAGCATCCCTGCCCTGACCCCACGAATGACAGATCACGTCCCGTCCAAAGGTCACGCACTCCCGCATCTTCGCTCCCTTCTCATCTCCCCCCTCCACACCCCTCGCATCCCATTCCTCATCCCACCCCCTCGTCTGCGGCGCAAAAACAACCAGATGCGTCCCCATCGCCACCGCAACCCTAAACGCCATCTCCCTATCCCTGCCCCCCTCCCCGCCCTCCCATCCATACCCCTCGAGAAAAGCCGCCATGACATCCGCTGCACACCGCAGGCCGCGGAAGTGCGACAGCAGGAAGAGCTCCGCGAGCAGCTGCGCGACGTCCGCGGCGCGCGTGGAGAAGTGCGCGAGCTCCCAGTCGATCACCACGATATCCCCCACGCACCCCTCTCCCAGCGTCTCTGCAGCGGACTCGGGCGGCGGCAGCGGCAGATCAGCGAGCAGGATATTCCCGCACCAGAAGTCCCCATGGATCGGCTCCCCGCCGCCCTGCCCGTAGCCGTCCATCTCGGCCCTCATCGTCGCCTCGACGTCGGCGAAGAGCCCCGCGCACCCGGCCAGCTCGACGGGGAAGAGCGCGATCGCCGGGCCCAGGCGCCCGAAATTCACGACGTGCTTGAGGTCGCCCATGGCGGCGTTCTGGCGCATGGCCGCGCGCGCGGCCGTCTGCGCTGCCGAGGGCGAGGATGGGTTGGCCCAGGCGTGGAAGGCGTGGAGCCAGATGCCGAGAGAGCGGCCGAGGTGGTTGGCTTGTGCGGTGGGGACGCTGGAGCCGTGCGCGGTGAGGTAGGATTTTAGGTCTAGGGAGGAGGGGAAGTCGGCGAGGACCTGGGTGTGTGTCGGGAGGTCGTAGTGGAGGAGTTTGGTGCTGCTGATGCGGAGGCGGCCATCGGGAGAGGGGATGGAACCGAGGCCGTCGGCTGGGGAGGAGAGGGCGCGGAGGAGTTCGGCTTCGTGGATCTGTGGCTTGTCAGTCATGGCCGGCTTCGTGTCTACCAGGCCCGAGATCTTGAAATCCCTATATCTTCTCATGTGTTTTTCATCTTCTCTTCCGCGGGTTTTCAACCGGCAGAACAGAACATCAGAAGGGATGCAAGAGCTGGAAATCAGAATAGGAAAAGAGAACGGAAAAGAGAAAGGAACTGAGAAATAAGAAGAGAAAAGAAAATAAAATAAAAAGAAAAACCCACACTCCGTGTAACAGGGAACGCCCACTGACGATTCCCTGGCACAAAGCCCTCGGCATGCTTAACCACCACCGTTTCGGCGCCGGAAGGGAGGGGGACGGCGAGGGTGCCGCGGTAGGTGTAGTTCCCGTAGCCACCGGTGAGGACAGTGAGGGAGGTGCAGGCGTACGGGGTGGGTGCGAGGGCGGCGAGGAGGGACTCAGGGGTTGCCATTTTGAACGAATGAGGAGGGTGGAAGCTGGTATGGGGGAAGAGAGGAGTGAGAGATGGTGATGGTGATGGTGAGTTGCCGAGGCTCGGGGGATTGAGTCGCAGGCAGTAAAGGAAAAGAAGAGGAAGACCGACGGAGATCAATGGATAGACAGTTTTTTGCAGTTGAGAAGAGGGAAGAGGCTAATATAAAGTGAACAGGAGATGCTAATCCTATATATCGGGTTATAACTACCTACCTATACGACTGGAACTCTTAAGAGTACCTACAGTCCCGAAGAGGAATCGGTGAGGACAGCGCTTAGCGGCCGTCGTTAATGCGCTAAGGCAGGGAAGACGTTAAGCTTCTAGCGGTTGACGTTCTGGGGATGGCGGGGTCGTTGTATTCCCGTCAAATTCAATAATTCTAACTTTATCAACTCGTACATAACTCCCAAAACCACGAGTCCTGCGATGCAGTGATCGAAGAGGCGGAATGACCGTAAGTGGTAGTTTACGGCCTTACGTTGATCTCTGGGAAAATATTCTATTGTATGTGTATATATGACGACGTGCTTTGCCCTATGTCGATATTCTCCGCGAATATACTCTCCTGTATATACTCCGCCCACATGTTTGCCCCTCCCTCCCACTGCTCCCATTTAAACCTGTTTCCCCAGCAATCCAAACGCCAAACTCCAAACCGCTTGCACCTACCACGCGGCCCAGCAATCATTCCCCAATCCCAAAAAACGCATCGCCAAATTCGTCCTCCTGCATCCCTTTCCCCTCCCCGCCCTCATCCCCAAAATCCATCCCGTCGAGCAGATCATCAAAGCTCGTCTCATTCCCCATCCCCATCGCCAGATCCAGGTCCGCGCCACTCATCCCATAGTCATCGTCTGCACCCCCCTGCACGCCCTCCATGGCATCTCCTTCTCCTTCCCGCAGATTACCAGCATCCCCGCCGCTGGCAGCACCGGCATCAAGCATGCCGACATCCTCCCCGTCGTCAGGTGCCTGGTTCGCATAGCTCTCTAGTCCCTGCAGCATACTGCTCACGTCGTCATTGCCGTACTGCTGCTGCGCAGGATCTCCAAAGGTCGATAAATCCATCTGTCCATCAGTCGCTCCAAAGTCGTTCTGGTTCTGATCGTTACCGCCATTCGAGGGCCCGAAGTCAAAGTCATCGAAGTCCAGATCTGGGTGGCCATCGTGGTCGTCGGAAGGGCCAAAGAGATTGTCAAAGTTCATGTCATCGTTTGCATCTACTTGCTGTGCTTCAGGAGGGTTTGCATCTGCTTGTTGTACTTCAGGAGGATTTGCATCTGCTTGTTGTACTTCAGGATGCTTCGCATCTGTTTGTTTTGCTTCAGGATGCTTCGCATCTGCTTGTTGTGCTTCGGGAATGTTTGTAGGAGCTTGTGACGTGTCTGGCTGAGGTTGCTGGGGCTCTGGCGGTGGGATGTTGGCCGGTGGCTCGACACTTTCATCGGCTGCTGGTGCAGGTTTCACTTGTACTTGTTCGACTCGTGGCGCCTGTGTAATTTCGGCAATCTTCTTCTTCTCAGCAGCTGCTGATGGCTGGCCTAATCCTAGATCCTCCACCTCGGGCTTCGGTAGCAGGGGCGGATTCTCAATCTGTGGAATCACTTCCTGGGCCTCCTCGACCTTCACAGTATCGGCAGGCTGCTGGGCAGCGGTACTGCTCTCCTCCTGAACGGCATTCGTCTCCTGAGTATTCTCGACAGTCTGTGGAGCCGTGGACAACCCTGCAGCCTCTGTCTCTTGCGCCGGATGATCCAACTCCCGTTTTCTCTCTCTCAACTCCCTTAAATCGCGCGCAATAACCGCTTTAGCCCTCACCTGCTCTCGTCAGCATTCCTCCACTATCTGCAATTGATCGACCTACAATATCGCTCTCCAGCTCGTCCAGCGCGAGGTGGAAGCTATTGATCGCGCTCGGCATAAACAGCTGCAGTCGATCATTGTCGTGCGAAATCGTCTTCGATCCTTTCTTATTGGCCCCGCGCAGCGCTTTGCCAGTTTCCATGAGCTATAGCCAGTATCAGCGCATCTGCAGCATGGAGAGGCGGAATATAGCGTACAATGGCATTTATCATGCCCTGCAGTATGTCGAGTTGCTGCTTGCTTCGCAACTGCATGGACCCCGCTGCAGGATGCTGCTCAGACATAATGTTAATAATGTAAGGGTTTATAGTATAAATTATCCAGAATATAAGTTGACGTCCGGAGCAGCGCTCGGGTGTGCTCCCAGCAATTGAGGACGAGGGTAAGTGAGGTGTTGATTCATGTATTGCGATGCATGCAAGAGCAAGGCTGAGGTTCGAGTGACATGAGGACAATTATTACCCCTCATCCCTGCCATTTCTCCAAGACTTGGCGATATGTGCGCTTTACCTAAAATGGTCTTACAGCATGGGGAGATGCGGAGAATTAATTCCTTATAAGAACATCTTAATAGAGCAGTACGAGTGTATAAAGTCAAGGTCGTTGTATCACCGCATGCTCATTATAGTGTCATGATCTCTTTCACATGCATCTGCAAATCAAGAGCATATTTACTTTTATTACCCATCCATCCATCTACAGCCTCATCTCCTATCCGTCAAATTTACGATCTCTCCATCCCATCCAGCAAAGCTACATAACACACTTCAACGCGCTATAAAAGCTGGGTAGTCGCTGCACTATAGACTAGAGAATTCGTAGACTCATCATTGAGGAAATAACGACATACAAGCAACGAGATTAAATGCCTCATGACGATAGTAGAGAAGAGAGATCCCCCTCGAACCCGCAACATATCCTAGAAAAACAAGCACTTGACACTTTTGAAGACACATACGCACGACGTGTCTGCCACAGACCATAGGAGAAGACATTGGCAATTGAAGAGAATGCTATAATAGAAACCCTAAGCAGATCATCGCTGTGTGCACTATCCAACAGATGGTCTTAGTCGAGAGGAATTAAAGCAAAGAATCGAAGAAACGCAAGTTTGCAACGCCAGATTTTTGATTGAGCAGGAATGGTCCATGGATTACCCTTGGTAGCCACCGAATCCACCTTGCGCAAATCCTTGAGACGCAGGCTGACTCCATTGAGCAGTAGGTGTCTGCTGTGCACGGCCATATCCGCCAGCACTTGGAGGACCGCCATATCCCATTGGCTGACCTCCATATGCGGCTGGAGACTGTTGAGGTGGGCCCCCATAGCCGCCCTGTTGACCGCCATACTGAGCTGGAGATTGGCTGGGCATTGGTCCGGCTGATGGAGGCCCTTGTTGAGGAGGCATACCACCATATTGAGGGAAGTAAGCGGATGGCGTCCCTGGATATCCGGCAGTCTGAGCGCTCTGAGGGCTGTAACCTTGAGGGGATCCGTCGAATCCTGGCTGCGATGGAGCCTTATCCTTACCCCACTATTCAGAGTTAGTATCATCCATGGCCATAAAGATTTTGAAACTTACACTGCACTTCAATGGGCGGCCATTGACATTATAACCGCTGAGTTGACAGATCGCCATGGCAGCATTCTCATGGCTATCCAGTTTGACAAATGCAAAACCGCGGTCAGACTGGAAGCGAGTCTCAACAACGTAACCAAAGTTCTGGAAAAGAGGAACAAGGTCGTTCTGGGTTGTGTATGGCGTTAGGTTGCCAACGTAAACGGTGGTCTGCCATTGAGGGGTTTGCTGGACAATCATGTCGTAGCTTTGGACACCATGGGTTGGGAAATGATGATGGCCAAATGGTGTGGTTGGGGTCAATCCTGTCGCAATCATTGCTTGCTGCTGGGAAATGGATGGCTGTCCCTTCTGGTTGGCCCAGTTACAGCGAATAGCACGAGATCCGAGCCATTCTCCATCCATGGAGCTCAGAGCCTTTTCAGCATCTTGACGCTCACGGAATGCGACGAATCCATAGCCACGAGATCTTCCGGTCTTCATGTCCCACATCACTCTGGCCTCAGAAACAGAACCGAAAGCGGAGAATGCTTGAAGAAGGACCTCATCATTGACCTCGTTAGAAAGATCGCCGACGAAAATATGGAAATGGTTTGATGTATCTTCCTTATTGGATGTATTGGATTGGTATGCCCAGTTGACGCGAATTTCCTACTCGAGTCAGTCTTTTGAAAAATGACGGCTGATGGCATTGTACATACAGCTTGGTGCACACGTCTGCCGTTCAAGGTCTGCATAGCGCGCTCGGCTGCTCCGGGATCATCGTATTCAACAAATCCGTAGTTGAATCCCTTCGACTGAAACTGGTTAATGCGATTAGCATGCTGAACAATAAATGGCAAAAAAGTGAAGGCAGTGTCAGTAGGGGGAGACCAATGAGAGTCTGCATGTTGCACAGGAAATGTGCATGGAGCGCTAGAATCTCAAGGAGCTTGACACTGATAAAGTTGATACTGACAGCACCTACATTCTTGTCAGGAATGATTTTGACATTTTGGACATGACCGGTGGTCTCAAAGATCTGGCGCAGCACGTCTTCGGTAACACGAGGATCGAGCCCTCCGACGTACAGTGCGCGCTTATTGGGCTCCGGAGCTGCACGTCGGACAAATCCACCCTGGCTGTCTGGCGACATTATAACTCCATTTTCGCCCGTCATAGGTGAAGTGATCGCCGTAGGAATCGGGTTCGTGTTCTGCGGAATGATCACAGGAGGAAGAGGTGGCGGAGGCATATGAGGGTTGCCCATGCCATTTTGATTGTCGTAACCTGGAGCACCAGCAGTGGTAGGTGGCGGGGGAAGCTGGGTTCCAGGCGCAGGAGGACCATTGTCAGACATGGCGAAAGATTCGTGAAGTATACTGATGTTTCCTGATGCAGAAGATGTGTCTACGGATGGCGGCGCTGTGAATCGAGATCAAGAATCGCCGAGTATGAAACTGCGCAGAAGCCTAAAATCGAGATGTACTTAGGATGATGTAAGGATGAATCGCGTGTAAAAGGGCTTCGAACAGTATTAAGAATCGATCTGGAAGAACTTGAAGCGATTCGCAAGAATCGATTCGCGTGAAAGAAGCTGAGTGAAATGATAACGTCGAAGAGAATCGACGAAAGGACTTTGAGCGATTAAGTGATGAGAATGTGGTGTGTGCTCCTGTCGAGATGAATTCGGAAGACAGCAAGGCGCAAGAAGGCTCTCTTCTCACGACTGAACAAATCGAAAGATGTAGAAGCAAGATCAATACGATGACGATGACGACGAGCACGATTATTATGACGACTTGTAAAGGAATAACAAGCAGGAAAAGAGACTGAGAGGAGGAAGAGGACGAGAGGAGAAGAGAGAACACCGCTCGAATCTCACGCGCGCTCGGAATTGTCGAAGAGTATCTGAAAAGATGAGAAAATGGCGGTGGTGGTGACGGCGGGGGAGGGGGAGGAAGAGAGGAGAGGAGAGGGAAGGGAAGGAGAAGAAGAACAAGAAGAAGGGGAGATTAGAATAACAGCCAGCAATCGATAGGAAGATCAGCCAAGCTTCGAGCCTAGCAAGCGCAAAGGGTGTGTCTCGATTGTCACTAGCGTTGTTTCACTGGAAGCGAGCGACGCTAGAGGTATGGCTAGAGGTCTGGCTGGTGCGCTGTAGACGTCACGTGCATAACGCCATGTCACGTGTAAGGCCTTTCCCCTTTCCTAGTATGTGATAAATAAAGGGTAAACACAGAGGTTTTCACGACAAAGATGATGGCGTACCGGAACCCGGGAATAATATTCATATTCATATTCGCTTTCGTTGGAGGAGATGACTCAGATGAGGCCCATTATCCATCCACTGTCAATCACTGGCACCACAGGCTCAGCCTGGATTGCTTAAAGACTATTTTCTGGGGTAAAAGGTGACTTTAAATGATAGGCTCTACGAAAATATTATATTAGCATGAATTTCGGATTTAAACCTCTATAGTTTAATGTCCTATCCGCATGTAACCATCGACAATGCCCATCGACAATGCCCATCGATGTTCACTTGAGCCTCAAATGCCTGTGCCCCTCCATTCGACTTAGCGCCCAGCGCAAATCTTAGCGGGCGCCAAACCACTTTGAAGGGCAGTCAGTCGGTCGCGGTCGCGTTAAACCGCGTTAAGCACAGAAGGGTGTAATGTACAGAAGTACAGTACAACAACACGAAAGTAAATCGACACTCGAGGACGACGACGAGGACGGCAATCTCAAAAAAACTTGCTCCCGACGACAACTATCTATGCAACAATAATCTCTCTCTCCTAGCAGCAGCACACGAGCAAGCCTTGTCGATGGTCTAGTAGAACCGATTGCATGACATCCGTCTTGCGATCCTTTTCGGCACTCTCCAAAGCACGGTCGCCTCTGCTTTCGAGTTGCTCGAAGGCATCTACTCACAGTGCCTGCAACACATTACATGCATCTTTTGGGAATACTCGGATAGCTGGTCATTCCAGTATTGCCGACGCGATGTTGAATAGAGCGGTGCAGAGCTACCAACCACCGCCTCAGAAGAAGGAGAATTTGGCAGTATTGAAGGCAGCCGCGACGAGGCAAGCTTCGAGTCAAGCTTCGAGTCCACCAGTAGCGAAGGGCATCGATGATCTGTTGAAGAATGGAGCAAGGAATGGCACGAAGAGCATCAGCGGGTGGACAAATGGCTCTGCTGTGAATGCAAACAGCTCGTCATTGCTGGCGAGCACAGCTGGGTCGGGATCCAGGGCAAATACTTCATATAATAGGCCAAGCACAGCTTCAGCCACTATGGCGTCGAATGGACGGAAGAGAACTTCCAGCGAGATAAATGGGATCGCTGCTGCACTTGGCAGGCAGGACTCTTTCGAGGACAACATGAGATCCTGGAATTCGGCATCAACGACTCTTGGTAGCAGGTTGCTTCAAGCCGCATCAAAGCCTGCTGAAGCGATTGACTTGGAGGCCGAGATCATCGATTTGACACAAGGAGAAGAGCCAAGCAAATCGCATGTCCCACAACCCGCACAATTCGACTTTGATCCTGACGACTTCGAAGATGACGATGAGCTGGACCTTGAGATGGAGTATCCCTTACCTCTGCCAGCCATAAGTGTGTCTAGGCTGCCTTTGGACGAAGTGTCAGTTAATAACCTCCGTTCTCCAGCGTCAATGCTTCCACCGAAGTCACCAGCTCCGATTTCTCAGCACCTTCCAATTCCCAGTAGCGCACAGACATGGTCGTCTTCACCTTTGGCGCATAAGTTGACTCCTCCGCGAGCTGCAACTGCGAGCGAAACTATACAAGAAGCAGAATTACAACTAGTTTCGTCAGAGCCATCGATCGATGCAAATCCTCGACCGGCAAAGCGGAGGACAACTCCTTGGGCACAACGAGCAGCAGAAGAGAGAGAGAAACAGCTACAACAGGATGATGAGGAAGCGTCTGGTGGTGTTCAATGCTATAGATGTAGGGAATATGGTCATATGGTGGCCGACTGCATCAAATCACGGAGCAAAACTGTAGCAAATGGCCCTGAAGACGGATTCACCCCACTACCCAAGGATAAAACGTTGCCCTGGAACACAACGGCGAGCGCTATAAAGGATCAACAGAAAGCCTTCAAGGATCACCAGAAGATGGTGAAGGAGAAACAGAAAAAGCTCTCGATGGATGAAATGTTTATGGCAGCTAAAGGCGTCCGAGAAAAAGAGCCAACGTCATTGATTCTTCCTACATTCCTCAGTGATGAGCAACAAAGTGTCTTGGACTTGGTCACGCAAAAGAAAAAGAGCGTTTTCTTCACAGGTTCGGCCGGAACTGGAAAGTCTGTTCTGATGCGATCTATTATTGCTAAATTGCGTCAAATGCACCAGAAAGAGCCAGATAGAGTTGCTGTCACCGCATCTACAGGATTAGCTGCTTGTAACATTGGCGGCGTTACCCTGCATAGTTTTAGTGGCATTGGACTTGGGAAGGAAAGTGTGAAGGACCTTGTCAAGAAGATTATGAGGAATCCGAAAGCAAAAAATCGTTGGCTGAGAACTAAGGTGCTTATCATCGACGAAGTCTCCATGGTCGATGGAGAGTTGTTCGATAAGCTCGAAGGCATTGCAAGGCAGTTGAAGAAAAACGCCAGGCCCTTTGGCGGCATACAGTTGGTTGTTACTGGAGACTTCTTCCAACTACCACCTGTACCAGATTACGGAAAAAGGGAGGTGAAGTTTGCATTTGATGCTGATACTTGGTCTACATCAATCAATCACACCATTGGTCTGACCCAGGTTTTCAGACAACGCGATCCAGGTAGCCCTTCAGGACTCTCTCACCATTTACCAGGCTAATATGTTTAGTATTCGCCAATATGCTCAACGAGATGCGATTGGGTAAGATCAGTGATGCCACAGTAAAAGCTTTTCGAAGACTTGATAGACCTTTAGCAAACTCTGCCTACGATGCTACAGAATTGTAAGTTTGCGTCACTCGAAATCCTGTCTACAATCCTATTAACATTAGCAGATTTCCAACAAGAAATGAGGTTGAGAACTCCAATTTTATGAAAATGCGGCAATTGAAAGGAGACAGCAAAATTTATATGGCAGAAGATGGGGGCACTGTCAAGGATCCTCAGCAGCTCGAGAGATTACTACAGAATTTTATGGCCCCGAAGAAACTGGAGCTGAAAGTGGGCGCTCAGGTGATGCTCATCAAAAACATGGACGACGGTCTTGTCAACGGGTCGCTAGGCAAAATCGTGCGCTTCATGAGCGAGGGTATGTTCGAGAAGTACGTCGCTGGTGAAATCGAACTCCCCCAGGATAAAGCAGGCATCGAGGAAGTGGATGCCATGTCAGCAGAAATCAAAAAGAGACTCAATGCCATGGGCCACAAGGGTCCTATTGCCGACACTGGCATACGCTATCCCGTGGTCCGATTCCTTTTACCTGACGGGATGGAACGCGAGTTACTCTGCCAGCCTGAGGACTGGAAGGTCGAGCTACCAAATGGTGAAGTCCAAGCGCAGCGCAGGCAGATCCCGCTGATTCTCGCCTGGGCGCTGTCCATCCATAAAGCTCAAGGGCAGACGTTGGAGAGAGTCAAGGTCGATCTGAGGAAGATTTTCGAGAATGGGCAAGCGTATGTGGCGCTCAGTCGTGCAACGACACAGGAGGGATTGTGGGTGCAGAATTTCAACGCCAAGGCTGTGATGGCGCATCCGAGGGTTGGAGAGTTTTACCACAGCCTGTACAGTGTTAATAAAGCTCTGATGCATCCGAAAGTGAAGGCAGCGGAGAAAGCGATGAAGGAAAATAAGGCGGACGTCATGGATAGGAGTGCGGCTCCGAGAAATGTGGCAAATGACGATTGGGATGAAGATGAGGAGGCAATGATGGCGGCGTACGGATGAGAGTACCCATGCATAAGGGAAATCATCGAAAATCGAATATGTAACGGCACTGGCGTGTTCGGAGTAAGAGATACTTGGCATTCAAAGAACATGTTAACTTATTATGAGAGTTGCTTAGAGAGGAGGCTAGACACTTGTCGCTATAGATAACAGCCTTGAGCATAGCATTACTAAAGCTAGTAAGAAGAATCGAATAGAATTTTGATCTGCATTTAATGCCAGACCTTTGAAGTTTTGCTGACGGATCAGGCTGAAGCGCATGAGACCTAACATTTTAGATCCATGAACATGGGATGGCAAGGCTGCCAAGATAAGGCTGCATTAAACTCAATTGGTAATAGCGTGTTTATCCTTGAACATGAAAGTTACGCAGGTACCTCAGACAAAGGTGAACATGAACACAATCACTCTGCAAACATATTCACCTCACAGTGTTTCAACCCTATATTCAGCAACTGATCATCCATGATTGAGGTCGCCCTATCTGTTTGATCTGCTTCATAGAAGTTTCCTTCTACTGTCTCGGCCACAAAGACGTCCTCAAGTTGTCTGGAGTATTCCATCTACATCCAAGATGGCAGAGCGATTCGTCGGTCTGACAATGTTGGTGACCCTGAGCTCACCGCCTGATGCCCAGCTCAGGGGGAAGGTGTCAAGTGTTGTGGCTGGTAAATCACTCACGCTGCGAGAGGGTATGTGATTTCTACAAGCTTGCGTCTGGAATGTCCTTTAATGCTCTGCCACCTATCCTGGTTCCATGGTCCCGCTGGGTTCACTGCTTTGACCGATCTATTTCGAGTCTCACGCTGACAATATTCTTAGTCTACTGTCCAGGAAATGGCAAGACAATCTCGGAAATCACGATCCAAGCCAGCGACATCCGGGACCTTTGGGAAGCCAATGAAGAAAATGTTGCGCCAAAATCGACCTTCCCACCGCCGTCAGCTCCCCGAGATCGCTCTACTACTAGACCAAGCCCTAAGACCTTTGAAGATCCAGCTATTGTAAGCATGGGACGGCCGCCTATTTCGAAAACTCCTACAATGGCTGGAACGTCTCCCACCCATGCGCCAGTGCCTGCTCCGGCATCGCGCAAAGTCTCGGTCGCTCCGCATATCCCTTCTCTCCACCCACCGCGCAGGCCATCTGCTATCAGAGACCAGACACCGGAGAGAAAGGTCACACCTGCGGCCGTTCTCGTGGATCCGACGGAAAACCTCGATATTTACAATGAAAAGGAAGACAGAGTTGCCAATGGCAGCGAAGCCGAAGTTCTGGCAAAGGAGAGGCACAGAAGGAGGCGTGGACGAGGACCAAGGACACGAAAGGCGAAAGTCGTAGATGCTACAGATGGCGACGATGTCTTGCCTGTCGTAACTCCTGTTACTCAAACCAATCCTGCGAAAGGTTGGAGACAAACTCCTCTACTTGAACCCAACCCGTCGTTCCAGCCTTTTACGATTTTGAAAAGGAAGGCAAAAGCTGGAAAGACGTATGATAATGGTTGGGCGACGGAAGATGCTACAGATGTGCAGGATATGGGAGATTTCGACTTCCAAGCCAGTCTCTCGAAATTCGACAAGACAACTGTGTTTGAGGGCATCAGAGCAGATGACATAACTGCTGATGAGGATCGTCTAGTCGGCCACAACCGTCTGCCAAAGCCCGGAACCATGGGTGGCCGCAACCTGCACCCCACAGAAAACGTGCTAGACATGGAGCCCACCTGGAACAGCGAGGCAGGCGATAGCGACGACGTGCGAGGCGTAAGCCAACGCGGTTCTGGCAGCGGCCGGACATCTCGCCGCGCAGAATCCCGTTTACGCGTGACGACAGCGAAGAAGGACACATCGCTCCACTCCTCGCAAACTCGACAGCCAACATCAGCACCGCGCTCAAAGTCTCAAGCTCGCGACATCAAACCCGCGCTTGCCACTCAGATAAACAGATCCGCATTCTACCTCGTTCCCGCCGACCGGCGCGTCGAGGTCGCATCGGCGCTGCAAATGCTCAACCTCGAGAACATCGCCAACAGCGAACTCGGCCTTACAGAGGATATGATGACCGAGAATGCCGCGCGTGGCATTGCCGAGGTCGCACTCTCAGCGCTGAATCCGGGCGGTCGCAGGCTTACGCAGGGCAGTGCCATTACACTACCCTATGTCGTCATCTATGCAGGCAACAACAAATCCGGTATTCGCGCCATTGCAGCTGGCCGGCACCTGCGCAATCACGGCGCAACCGTTGTTGTGTGCGTGCTCGGTCTGGAGAGGGAACCGGAGCTACTGGAGGGCCTGAGGAGACAGCTCAAAGTCTTTCGGTCGTTTGGGGGGAAGGTGTTTACGAAGGTCGAACTGATGGACTATATCAAGTCCATGGATGTGCCGGTCGAGCTCATCATCGACGGGCTCCTCGGGCTGACCATATCCTTCGAGGAGCTGAGGACGGGCGACCAGGCGACGGCGTACGAGCTCATCGAGCTCGCGAATCGCAGCAAGGCGGCGGTGCTGGCGGTGGATATACCGACGGGGTTGGATCCGAGTCTGGGGACCCCGATGACGGTGGATGGGCGGGAATTGTGGATCAGGCCGTCTTTTGTAGTCAGTATGGGCGTGCCGAAGACGGGACTGCTGGAGACGATGAGGATGGGGCATGGTACGGTGGACGGGGAGGGGGAGAGGGGAGGGCAGCCGTGGCAGCTGTTTGTGGCGGATATTGGGATTGCGAAGAATGTGTGGAAGAAGAGCGGGATGAGGATGAGGAGGGGAGTGGAATTTGAGGGCACTTGGTTGCTGGGGATGAGGTTTCAGAAGGGGGCAGATTAGGATGGGGGATTTGGAGAAGATAGGCGAAGATGGGAGGTGCATTACTGGCGTTTGGAAGCGAAGAGGGGGGGCCTTCGTGAGGAGGGAGTTACAGATGGGCTGGACGGAGCATTTGCATTACATTAGCGCTGGCATCTTATTTGCTTACGACTCGAGAATGAAGAAATGAATGAAAGAACTTCCATTCATCGTCTCCGCCTGACCATGCTAGAGATCAGGAGAAAAAGGCCAAGGTCAGAGTGTAACAAATACAAATAAATCCATATGGCATTCACCTCATTTATACAGGATAAATTTCAATCAATGCTCTGGTTCTGATTTTGTTCATGATGCTCAAAGTGAGAGATGAAGATGGCCGCGCTTGGTGGAAGAGGGCACGCGTCTGGCGGTTGTTTGGCAGTGGCGGGAATTGCTTTAGCGCCGCGTGGGCCGATAAGATAAGATCCTGGGGATCTTGCGATCTTGGCCACCCATTCTTCGAACATAACCAGGCTTTTTTCAAGACCTGTACAAACCCCCCGAAACGCAAAGATGGGTAAAGGTAAGCTTATCTCAATCCTCACGACTTGTAGTATTATGCTGACATTGAATTGTAGGAACCGACAAACTCTACGTAAGTCCAGCCTTCTCGGCGCAACGATGATTGGCGGCTCGACGTGATGAGCGCTGTACGAAGACACACTGACTTTACCCTCCCAACAGATCACGCACTCCGAATGGTCTTCCAGCGACCAATTCTCCGCCTCGGCCGGCTCGAATGTCAACGCCCGCGCGCCGGTAGGCTCGTTCAAGCGCCTCCCCTTCAACTTCTGCGCCGCCAGCCTGCAGCCCTTCGAGCACCCCGTGTGCACAGCCGACGGCACGATCTTCGACGTCGAGGTGATCTCGCAGTGGCTCTCGAAGCACGGCACGAACCCCGTGACGGGCAGGCCGCTGAAGGCGGGGGAGCTGATCAAGCTGAACTTTGCGCGCAATGGGGATACGGAGGCGGCGGGCGCGGATGGGACGAGGGGCGATGGGCAGGGCGAGATGGTGGATCCGGTGACGTTTAAGGTGTTTACGGATAATACGCATATTGTGGCGATCAGACATGGGAGCGAGGCGAATGTGTTTGCGTGGGAGACGGTGGAGAGGTTGAATGTGAAGGCGAAGATGTGGAGGGACCTCGTGGATGACAGGGAGTTCGGACGGAGCGACATCATCACGCTGCAGGATCCTCAGAATGTGGAGAGCAGGGATCTGAGCCAGTTTAAGTTCTTGAAGGATGGAGAGACGGTGCTGAGTAAGGAGCAGGAGGAGGAGAGGAGGAGTGGGAGTGTCAATGTGGCGGCCCTTGGAAGGGTGGGGGAGAAAGTCCTGAGGGCCAAGGAGGCAGTGGAGAAGGCGAGGAGGGAGAGGGAAGCGAATGGGGATGTGAACAGGAGTAAAGCTGTCGCGAAGACAACCGCACCAGCAGCGAGACCGCAGATGCACACGCAGAAGAAGGAGGCGTATAATGCAGCGCAGTACACGACCGGCAAAGCGGCCGCCTCGTTCACCTCCACAGGCCTCACTCCCTCGACGTCGGGCGAGCGCGCTCTCCTCACAGACGAAGAATACATGCTGCGCCCCAAGCGCGTCAAGAACAAAGGCTACGCGCGTCTCGAAACCAATTTCGGCTCGCTCAACCTGGAGCTGTACCCCGAGACGGCGCCGCGTGCGGTCTGGAACTTCGTGCAGCTGGCCAAGAAGGGCTACTACAAAGGCGTGAAGTTCCATCGCAACATTCGGAATTTCATGATCCAAGGAGGTGATCCGACGGGGACGGGTAAGGGGGGGACGAGCTGCTGGGGAAAGAATTTCCAGGACGAGTTTGAGGGGCCGTTGACGCATGATGCTAGGGGGGTGGTGAGTATGGCGAATAAGGGGAAGAATACGAATTCCTCACAGTTCTTCATTCTCTACCGTCCAGCGAAACACCTGGACAGGAAGCATACAATTTTCGCCAGGGTAGTGGGAGGTCTGGATGTGTTGGCAAAGCTGGAGAATGTGCCGGTTGATGAGTCAGATAAACCCGAAGACGATATCATTATCGAGGATGTGGTGGTATTCTTGGACCCGTTTGAGGAGTTCCAGAAACAGAAGAGGGAGAAGGATGAGAAGGAGAAGGAGAGGGAGGAGATTATCAGGCAAGGTGGGACGGAGGACGACAGGACGACATGGACGGGGAAGAGGGTCAGAGGGGATGGGACGGTGGAGCAGACTGAGGTTGGTGTGGTGGGGAAGTATCTGAAGGCTGCTATGGCGGAGGTAGGTGCAGGCAACGGCAGAGTTGCTGCTGAAGGCGATAGTTGGCAAGGTGACATTGAGGAGCCGGTGAAGAAGAAGGCGAAGATAACAGGGTTTGGGAATTTTGATAATTGGTAGTGCGGCTGGCTTTAGTTGTTTTGGGAATGCATAGCGTGGCGTCTGGACTTGCTTAGACGGTAAGGGAAGGATCTTTGTACAATGAACATGGACTTACATGAACATCTTACCTACTGTGAGCAGCCTTTCAGCGTGTCTATTATTCAAGAGTGAGCATTTCTCAGTTATAATCGTCACTACTATCCCTTTCTACGAATCGAAGAATCATTATTGTAATAGGAGAAATATTGGATCTGAGCAAAAGGATATATCAGGTCTCAATCTCATTATCTCAATACGATTTCTGATTTTTTAAGGAAGAAAGATGAGATGCCAGTCTGAGGTCTTCATATTTTCAGACTCTTATTCTTAAATCAACAACTCTCTTGATGTTCTCTGCAGATTGGGTAATCTGCGAGGTTTCTGACCCCACAGGGAGAATCCTAGTAGTAGAGACAATGCTAAATTACACTTCTAAAGAGACTTTGTATCAACTTCACCTTCACTGTAACATAGCTTTCTAAGTAGACTGCACTATGACCGCAGACACGACCTCACTCTTCCCACGCTGTAGTTATAGCAATCGCATTACAATGGCATTACATTTACACCTTCATTGCCCCTATACTAAGCCCATATCTGCGATTCACCCCTATAATCTCACTTACAGCGTATCATGCCCGCACTCTCCCCGCATCTGTGCACTCATTCCCGTCGCAGTCCTAACAACCTCACCACCATCGCATCCTCATGCCTTCTGTAGCTTCTTTAAGCTTTGAAATTTTGCTACCATTTCTCCCATTCTCACCGTTCCTTGCCATTTTCCTCAGCAGCAGGTTGAGTCGCATCTACCCGGCAAGAACCTGCGTCAGGGGTATAAAGCGGAGGGATTTTCCCGCCCTATGGACCTTCTTCTTCCTTCCTTATCCATCATCATCATATCATTTTAAGATATCCACATCTGATCCCAAATCCGAGACATATACATACATACCTCAACCATCCTAAACCGCCTCCGAACTCCAACACAGCTGATTAAGAATATACTCATGGAAATTGCAAGATAGAGCAGATCCATAGAGCGAGCATTCTTGGTGTTTTTAAAGACAAAGCATCATTATAGGTATGTAGCTCTATTTTCAGTTTGTCTCGGTTGAAGGTGGGCAGCAGAGGATTTTCAGGTTTATGAAAGGTTTATCTGTGGTTGTGGTAAACCCATAATATCCTAGAGTCTTGTTTCCTCGAGCCTTTTTCTTTTGTGGTTACTTGAGGTTTCAACCCTTTAGAGTTGTCTATCTTTATTCCCTATCTGGATTTATTTGCAATTTCTTTATGTGGTTGGCCATTGTCGTCAGGACTTTCCGCTGCCTATACCTTGTCGATTCTCACTGTTTTGACGCTGCGTAGCCCCTTGATACTCCTTATTTTAACGCCTCATAGTCCGTCATTTCTTTTTGTTTTGCCGTCACATAGGCTGTCGATTTTCATTGTATCGCCACATAATAGTCTTACGACTCTTTAGGTTGTGCTGCCTGTAACTTAAAGTTGGGTATTGGCATTTTTCAAATTGAAATCATCATTCCTTGATTTTTTACATTGTTGTGGTATTATTCCACACGTATTTTAGCTGATTTTCGGTATTCTTGGATTGTTCTCTACGGAATACAGGTGGTTGAGGTTTTATGCTACTCCGTCCCTCATTGAAAAATGGAAAGAGTATTTCCGATTTTAAAGGGCCTTGGCTTCTGTGTCTAGAGTCCACTTGATCTTCTTCCTCACAATTATTGCTTTCAAATATCGTTTCATGAGCAGGTTGTCGTTACACTCATGTGGTGTGGTCCTCGTTCTCTAGCACCATGAGCTGAAGACTTCTGGAGTCATTCGCATGAGCAGAAGAACTCTATGAAGCCTTGTTCTCTTTTCAAATATATATTTTCATTCAATTTGCTTCAACTGCTGGAGTATTTAGGGCTGTCTTATACCTTGGCCACGTCATATCCACCCCTAACACCTCCTTTGATGCCTCACAGGGTCATTTCTGCCTATTCCTTTTCACTCCCTTCCATGCATATCCTCGACGTGAAGAATATGGTGTGCTGCCAATGAGCAGAGTTCCTTTCTCGCAGATATCAGATATCTGTTCCTTTCTCATCTTGTACTGCCTAGCCTTGTACCTAGTACGTGCTGCTGCATGCTGCTGACCAAGGGTAGGGTAACTGCAGATACCTGAAGATTTCAAGAACGCCTTGGACCAGTACACTCAGACCAGACCGGATGTGCACCTCAGCCTCATCATCAATAGCCAAAGCATTCTTAACAGAATTTATAGACTTTGGTTCTTGCAAAATATCATTTATCATTTCTCATTTATCACCTACTCGCCAGCTCAAGCCCAGCGACTTCAGCCGTTTACGTCCCTTTGTTTACGTCCCTTTTGGGCGTTAGCGCAGGTGACCCGAGCGTAAGAAGTCCCTTAGTCCCTGAGTTTCCCCGCACCCGCACGCAGCCGAGTATCTAGTTATCGCAACTTCAAACCAAAGCCGCGACAAAGCGAGGCCATCCGCAAACATTCCCCGCCATATATAAATCATCAAAGATGGCGACTGTCCCGCAGGTTGCGCAGCAGCTTTCTGCTTCAGGAACACCCAATGGCACCGATGGTTCTGCGCAGACATCTCCCCCTTCGACTGCGCATAGGCGCGTCTACCAGGCCTGCATCCCATGCCGCAAGAGAAAGGTGAAATGCGACCTGGGCTCCGTCGATAACCCGAGCGCTCCGCCATGCGTTCGATGCCGTCGCGAGACGAAGGAGTGCTACTTCTCGGTCACTCGTCGCAAGCAGAAACTTGACGAGAATGATGTCCCCATCTTCGACCCCGATTTTGTTGATCGCAATGCGAGAAAGCGCCAGTTCACCAGCGATAGCGGCTCCGAGCCTCCAGAGGTCCGTCCAGATTCTTCTGCTGGTCGCCCGTTGAACCCGGCCTATAGGCATACCCCGATCCAGCCTCCGGCTGTACTTACGGCTCCAGGCAGCGCTCTTGGCCAGTATGACCCGTTGTCTCGTTCAGAGCATGGTGGACCCTCGCGCCCTGTGGATGATGGCAATGATATATATCACAATCCGGAGGCAGAGTCAGCTATGAGGAAGGAGATTTACGGTCCGCATGATGCTCTTGACTTGCTCTACCAGGCTGCGACTGGGTAAGTAGCTTTGTTCATTTATTTATCATCTTAAGATGAAATTATGCTAATCAGATGCACAGTCCCCCTCCGAAGCGCATGAAGAGCAATGGCGCAAGTATCCGTCCGCTCCGTGAGACTCAGGACTATCAGTCTTACAATGGTTCAAGATTCGATCAGCCAGCTAATGCTCGCGTTATGGGTCCTCCATCGGCCGTCCGATATGAGGCTATGAACCAGGTGGCTCCGGAGGTCGACCACATGGCTCGCTTGGGTGATCCCGGATACAAGAGCGCTCTTAGAGCTTGGGCAAGATTCCGCTTTGTTCGTGCTGGATGGTTTACTCCTGCCGAAGCTATTCTGTACATCGAATAGTAAGTTGTTACCAAAGCGATGATTGCCATTGCTAACTCGTTTAGTTATTATCGCTTTCTTTCGCCGATGACTCCGATCTCGCCGCCCACCTTCCAGAATCCGGAAACTCACGTCACTCTTCTCCAAGAGGAGCCGATTCTTGCCGTTACATTGTTGACAATTGCATCCCGTTACCTCCGTATGCCTGGTACCGGCGGCCAGTGCAGATCCCACGCCATCCATGAGCAGCTCTGGACCTACCTTCGTGGAATGATTGAGCGTTGCCTTTGGGGTCAAGAATCCTTCGGCGGCGGTTTCTGTGGTTCGGGCGCCACTGATTGGGAGCAGACTTCAAGCACTGCACCATGGCGTGGTCTTCGCAAGGGCTCTCTTAGAACTCTCGGTACCGTTGAATCTCTGATGATTCTCACTGAGTGGCACCCACGTGGTCTTCATTTTCCTCCAGCTGAGGCTACCGATGAGCTTATGCTGCCATCGTACGAGGGTTCCGACAACTTCTCCACAGATGAGGATGGCAATCAGCGTCTTCCAAATGGTGTTGGCGGAAAGCGTATCGAGAGCTGGCTTGAGCCTGCCTGGAGATCCGATCGTATGTGCTGGATGTTGCTGAGCACCGCCATGGGACTCTCATATGAACTCGGTGTTTTCGATGAGATTGATCAAATGGTGGAGGCCGGCGGCGATATGGCTCGTCCTGAGTACAATGATGAGGCATATCGTCTTCGGGCTGCTCGGATCAAGAAGTTGATTCTCATCTATGTCACTCAGCTTGCTGGACGTCTTGGCTGGACTAATATGGTTCCCGAGGATCTGAGATCCCTTGATACTCTGGATATGCGCAAGAAAAAGGCCGCCGACGATGGAAATACTCCCGGGACTAACTCTACAATTCTCGCATCGTTCAATTACATACCAGATCTGGAGCTTGACGACGAGATCATTCATTGCTGGGCTGGAATTACTATGGCCATGCGCGCTGGCAATGACAAGATCTTCCGTTCTCGCAAATACACGACGGAGATAATTACCTCTGGCAAATACCTTGACCTTCTTGCGGAGTTCCAGCCTATTTTGGCCAAGTGGAAGCGCACCTTCGACAGCTATGTAATTCCCGTGTACATTCGCCACATCCTTACCATCGAGTACGAGTACGTGCGCATCTACATCAATTCCTTGTCTCTACAAGCTGTAGTCGAGCGCTGCACCAACAACGCGGCCAATGACGATCCTCAGAAGCAGAACCCGAACTTCCTCAATCAAATTCCCCTAACTCTGTACGGCGGCTTCACCACTCGCGACCAAGAGTATGTCAAGGAGGTCGTCGAGGGTTGCCGCAACTTACTCCGCACGGTTGTCGAGGGCCTCCTCCCGAATGATTATCTCAAGCATGCACCTGTCCGCACCTATTTCCGTATTATCTCCGGCGCCATGTTCCTCCTCAAGACGTTCGCTCTGGGTGCGTCGAAGAGCGATGTCGAGGTCAGCATCGGACTCATGGACAGGGCTGTTGAAGCTCTTCGCGATTGCGTTGTCGATGATGTTCATCTTGGTACGCGCTTCGCCGATCTTCTCCAGACGTTGACGACCCGTCTCCGGAACCGCTTTATGCATGCTCCTGTGTCTTCCGAGGCCGGCAATAGCAGTGACCAGCAGAGCGACCAGACTGCGCAGCAGACACAGGGCGCTGGTGACAATGCCAAGTCCGAGAGCGGCGCTGGTCAGGCCTGGAATGTCCAGGGCATGCAAACCTACCCCGATGGTTCGCACGCAGGTATGTCTTCTCCTTCCTCCTCCCTTCCATCCCCTTTCGCCGATCCCGTACTAATCCCACACAGACACCAACATCTCGGCTACGGCCTTTGATCTCGGCCCGAACGTCTTCTACGGCTCCTCCTACGGCACTCCCTCGGCCAGCGCGTCCAACTTCTTTGGCGAGGGCGCCTCGGGCGTCAACGCGATCGGTGGCGTCGACTGGGGCAATGCGGCCGATATGTGGTATCTTCCTCCCGGCGCGGCGTTCTTCCAGAATGCGGACGCGAGTATTACGCAGACGGCGGAGGGTGTCAATCTGGGCGGCATCGATTTGTTGGATTATATGGCGATGGAGCCTTATGCGGGAGTGGACATGGGGGTGGACTTCAGGGGCTGAGAGACGCGGGGGACGGTGAGAGAGGGGGGCCGAGAGAGATGTGGAGGGAGAATTTGGTAATGGTTATTAAAGGATGGAAAGGAGGAATACTGGGACGGCGTTGCGATGCGTTCATTTTTCAGAATGTATGTGTCATATGCGCAGACGAGGGGGCGCAGACAGTTTTTACCACGACGCGATGACTTTAGAGATACCCTTTTGGTGCTTTACAGGAGTTCTAGCTATGGCCCTACGGACGATGGAAAGATAGCTTAGCAAAATGCAGAGGACACAGATAGGACATTGACTAGAGACTGTGACAGTGGCTTTATTGTGTGGAAGTGGAAATAAGGAATGCTTGTACTTCACAATGCCAAGCACCATGACTGGCTTCCGCTATTCTCGGCCATTTCGTTCGTTTGCGACAACGGTATCTACTGTACGCCAGGAAAGCGATTGAGACAACAGCACATCGCGATGCGCATCTTGAGGTCATCACGAGGCTCCACGACAAACTTTCCTGGGATCGCGATGTAGCCGCGGCAAGAGCTTGCTTGCAAGGCTGACTGACATAAGTGGGATTGGATCGGGTGGACGTTGAAAGGGCGACGTCGACGCCGACGCGTTCAGTGGCTCAGCGGTTCGGCATGCGGCGGCGGTGCTGGTGATGACTAACATGACATTCGGTCTTGATCTCAACAGGATAAGTCAATGCAGCTATGGGCTGGGCTTCACTGCTAGCACCGGAGACGCCGTGAGTGTGCGCGAGGCTTTGAGATGTTGCAGATGCATGGCGCAATTGGTCAGAGCCCAACAGTGGCCCGTGGGCGAAGGCTGAGGGCTGAAGGGAAATCTTTGAAGGGCTTGGATTGGTACTGTACAATATATATCTTTGTCGACATCTCCGTGTTTGTTCCCATCGTTTGCTTGTCCGTTTGCTTGTCCGTCTGCTGCGTTGAAGTTTGAACTGCTGCATTCCTCTGCGTCTCGAGTTTTCTTCATTTTGTCGCGTTTTCGAGTTTCGGCGCTCTCAGTCGTCGTTCCCTACACAGACAATGCCAACCATCTCCTATCGCAGCGGCATCTCAATAGCCTTCATAATCATCTACGTGCCCGCCCTCCTCCTCGCCGCCCTCCTTACCCACCGCCACGGCCTCAGCCGCTCCTCCGGCTTCATCTTCCTCGTCCTCTTCCTCGTCATCCGCCTCCTCGCCTCCTCCCTCCAGCTCGCCACCATCGCCTCGCCCACCAACTCAGGCCTGTACATCGGCTACACCATCCTGCAGGGCATCGGCATCTCCCCGCTCGAGCTCACCGCCCTCGCCCTGCTCACGCGCGTCATCCAGGGCATCGAGCGCAACGGCGGCAACCGCGGTCCCATCAGCGTCAGACCCGTCCACCTTCGCCTCGTGCAGATCTGCGTCGTCGTCGGCCTCGCCCTCGGCATCGCCGGCGGCGCCAAGGCGGGCTCCGGCGACCACGATGGTTCCGCGCGCAGCATGACGCGGGCTGCTGTGGGGCTGTTCCTCGCCGCGTTCGGGATCATCTGTGTGGCGACGCTCAAGACGTTTTTGGGCGTCGAGCGCGTGGAGAAGGGTGAAAAGAGGTTGTTGTGGGCGGTGGCGGCGAGCGCGCCGTTTTTGGCGGTCAGGCTGGTGTATGCCAGCATCGCGGTGTTTGGGACGGATACACGGTTCAGTCTGTTGGGGGGAGATGTGACGGTTTTGTTGTGCATGGCGCTGTTGATGGAGTTGGGGGTGGTGGTTGTGTTTGAAGGCGTGGGAGTGACGCTGAGAGTGGTGAAGATGGAAGAGGGCCCGAAGATAGAGAGGTCTCTGTTGATGAGGAGAATAAAAGGGTTGTATAAATGAGATATCTACTATGTCATTCTAATCGGTTGGATTTCAAGACTTTTCTAGAATTTGTCTGGGGCAGATGCATTATGAGATTTCTGTCTTTCTTTGAGCCTTTGTTTTAGGCCTCATATGTCAATAGAGGCAATCCGTACTTTAGACAATTTAATGAATTAATTCAGTCTATATACAGAAATCATTACTCTTCCAAACGAGCTTCAAAGCATCTCACGAAGACATACTACAATGACCACACGAGAAATGACCCTGGTGGAGCTCCGGGTGAAAGCCGATCTTCAGGAGGCGAAGAATGAAGAAGAATAAAGAAGCGGGCTTCGAGATCCTGTCTACTCAAAGAGACTCAACGATCATATCTCTGGGGACTGCGAAGCGGAAGCTATCAGAGGATGTGTCTGCTCTCCAGAATCAATGGTATGACGGCAATGCTGAGAAAACTGGTCTTCAGGATGAACTGACTTCCCTCATGGGAGAGCAAGAAGTTGAAAGGAGCAAGCAGGCCAAAGAAATGGACGCTCTGAAGAGGAAATCGACCACTACGCAAAGAGGGAGATCAAGGATAACTGCTACATTGACTGCTACATTGACGGCTGAGAAATATGCTACAGAAATAGGAAAAATAGGACGGAGGACTGAGGACCTTGAGCAAAAGCTGAAGGCAGCAGACAAGGAGATGAAGAGCCTGGATGCTGGCAGGAGCAGAACGGGCGAAGACTTTGGAGTAGAGGTTGTGTCCTCTGCTCGGTCTCGAAAGAGGTCTGTTGTGCGCGTATATATGCGATGTTCTGCTGCTCCAAAGTCTTCACCCGTTCTGCCAGCATCCAGGCCTCTTGATCTTCTTGTGTACTGCTTTAGGAACACATCCGCTGTGAGAGGGACATACTGGCCGTGAGGAAGAGCTGATCCATATGTCGTTGGATTTTGGCCAATGCAACGCTGGATCTTTGTCACAAATGAGTGGAGGCTGAGTTGAACTAGAGGTTGGATAATCGGGAGAAAGAGTGCTGAGCGTTTATAAATGAGAATTCATATTTTGAAAGCAGTGCCGATGATGAGTTATGAGCAGTGCACTACGTTGAAGTTGAAGCCCCTGTTTTTCTGCCGGCAGTACTTCTGACCGCCTCCCCGCAATGACGCCCACGTGAACAGGACTGCCTTGACCAAACCTCCATTTCTCAACTTCATCTCAACCCATCTTCTTTTCTCTGTCTGCAAATCTACCTATACAACTCTCAGAGTCCCCAATCAGAAACTTCAAGTTCAACTCCTCTCCCGGCATCGCCCGCCCGCCTGGTAAATCTACAGCAGCCATGGCTTCCTACGAAGGTATCTTGGCCCGCATATCCTCCCATCCCATCCCATTGAAGCACGAACTAACCACTCCCCACAGTCGAACACAACATTACCTCCTCCAAAGCCCCTTCATCCTCCGCCCGTCGCCCCGACATGTCCAGCTTCTTCGCCAAGCTCTCCCAAATCAACACCTCCTCCTCCAAGGAAACCACCCACAACAACCCGCACGCCGTGCCCACCCCCGTCGACATGCGCGCCACCTACGGCCTCCTCGCCGACTCGTACTACCAGATCCGCTCCTCGATATCCGCCGACGACACCACGCACACCGAACTCCTGACCTCTCTGATCTCCGAGCTGGAGACGGGCGCTGACTCGCCACCCACCGAGGTCGCCGGCGTGTCTCAGGAGTTCTTGGACACGCTGGATAGGGTCGACAGGCGGAAGTTGGGCGATGAGGCATGTCCGATCTGCGGGGAGGCGTTCAAGGATGATCCGTATCCGCTGGTCGTCGAGCTGCCGTGCCATAAGGGCCATTGGTTTGATCTGGAGTGTGTGGCGCCGTGGCTGAGGCTGAAAGGTACGTGTCCGCTGGATCGGAAGGAGATGCAGAGGAAGAAGGTGGTGGTCAAGAAGGTGGAGGAGGAGAGTGAGGAGGAGTGGGATGATATGATTGCGTAGATGGGAAGGAGGAGGGGAATTCAAAGGGAGGCAGAGACAATACTATGATTTGACGATAGGGCGTTGGGTGATGTTCATATGTTTTACGAAGGTCTGGATCATCGGAATCGAATGAATGGGTACTGTTCGTTTTGTTTTTCCAGCTATTGCGAGTGCATCTCATATGTTCAACATTTTATCTCATATACATCATTTCCCGAACCATCAACATATCCTTGCGACCATCAATCCTTATTTGAAGCACTCATAGCCGTCCACACAGCTCACATGAACTGGCGGTATCCCCGTCGGCGGCACCCTCGGTGGCAACGCCGTATTGTACGGTCCTTCAGTGGTAACCTTGGCAGCCTCCGGTTCCGCCTCCCTCTTCCTTGGCGTCGGAAACAAGCCAGCCCATCCACCCCCCGGATTATCATGTCCCCCATCCGCCGCCCAATAGCTCGCCGGCCCGCCCATCGCGCTCCAATCCGCGCTCCCATCAACACCAATGCTCATCCAAGCCAGAATCCCATCCTCGATGCGATCGCCCAGCATCACGTACTCCAGGAACGGATCACTCTCCGGCGTCGCGCTGGGCGCGATCCAGAAGTCGTCCAGGTTCCTCGACTTGGGCAGCGTGTTCGTGTTGTACGGGTACGACGCCTCGACGACGTCCTTCAGCGCCTCGTCGAAGTACAGCTGGCCGATGTGGCTGACGCGGCCGCCGGCGTAGGTGCCGTTGGGCAGGATGGCGCCGCCGGAGTGGGCGAGGACGTGCTCGTGGGAGGCGCGGCCGGCGTAGTGGCCGGGGAAGAGGGTGTCGAACTGGACGACGCCGTCGGCGTCCGACTGCAGGACGCCGCGCAGCCAGGTGGTGTTGAGGCCGGAGTACTGCGTGGGGTCGCTGACGCCGCTGTACTGGCCCGTGGCGTTGGCGGACCAGACGTCGACGAGCAGGTCGGCGGGGCGGCAGGTCGACACGTCGACGAATTGCAGGTCCAGGTGCATGGGCACGCCGGCCTGGTCCTCGACGAGGTCGCCGTGCAGCAGGCCCTGCGAGACGTAGAAGGGGCCGGCGGGGCCCTCGGGCGTGAGGATGCAGGCGCTGGTTGTGCCGAAGACGTCGCTCGTCGGCGTGTCGAGTGTGAAGCCCGAGGCGGTCCCGTTGTGGCTGATGGAGTTCCACTTTGCGAAGTCGGCGAAGTCGCGGCGGTGGAGGAATTTCTCTGCGTCATGTTAGTGCGAGGAGATGCGAGGGAGAGAGTGGTGGAGGGATGTACTGTTTGTGAGGCCGCGCTCGGCTCGGAGACGCTGTGCGGTGGCTGCACGACGCTCAGCGGCGCGGGCGCGGAGAGCGACGGCCTCGGGGGAGCCGGAACATTCGGCGAGGCTGCGTGCGCCGGCCCTTTCATGGAAGTCGCGCATGGCGATTTCGCGGGCTAGCAGGACGGGATCATTGTGGTCTGGGTGAGCGAGGGTGGTGGTGAGGTAGGTGAAGGCTGCGAGAGCAGTGGCGAGTTTGGAGAAGACTACCATTTTGATAATGGTGGCTGAGGTGACGAAGGTGAAATGCAGAAAGATTGAGGGGAGGGCGGAGCTTCATATACGGAGTGAGAATCATACACCTAGGCTTTTAAGAACGGTTCTCGAGGTTTCAATTTGGATGTTTGTTCACAGCCGACAGATCTGTTTTTGGCCAAACATAGGACTGCCATTGTCAACCCCTCCGTTCCGCGAGCCTGCGACCTATATTAAGGAGGACTCCATGCATCGGCTGTCATACTCAAGGACACTTGGCCCTGACCTCGCGAATCGTAGGGTTCTCCTCGTGGCTTCAATTAGGTTCGTCTAAGTGAGACCAATATCGAGATTCGAGGCTCAACTCAACGGTTAAAAGCTTAATCCTGGGCTATAGACGGCATGGAGTATGGGGTCGCTGGGGTATAACCGGCAGTTCATCCAGAATAAAGATGGTATTGGTAATATAAATTATATTATAAACGGATTTATAAGAACTTAGGGAAGGCAGTAGGCATCACTTATCTTGTTTTTATGGACGGGGTAGATTGAGATTCGGACCTTCGGGCTTCGGATTCATGGTGAGATGAGTATCGGCAATCACGGTTTTCAGAAGCCCACGAACTATAATGAAAAAGTTCATATTGGGTTCCGATGTCCAAGTAATTAATCTGGAGAGCGGTATCATGCATTAGTGGTATGTCAATGTAAAAACGCTGATCCACATCGATCTCGGAGCCATATCCAGGTCAGCACAATTTGGCAAATATAAGTACAGAATTAGCAAACACCTATAGAGGGGTATCCGATGAAAGAAAATGCAAAAATAAGGTCCAAACCACGGGAGCGCCTTCCGCGATTGACAGGACGAAAGTTCGATGATGATCGTTCAACTAGAATTGGGCCATAATACCAGGCACGTGCATCTCAACAGCTTCCTCAGTCAGAGCAATGCCATTGCCGACGACGAGGGGATCGGCGCCGAACTCTTGAGCATTCTCCTCGCACAGCTCCATTGCAGTTGCTGAGCCATCCGTTGCTGTCAACGAGATATCTGTGAAGCCGTCAAACTCACTGCCTGAATGAGGCGAGGATGAATGGTTTGGATGAAGATCTTGCAAAACTTCTGGATCGTGCTCTAATTCATCCGTGATCTCGTCCAGGTTCAGGCTGCTGCGAATTTCGTGATTGCTGCGGAGAGATTTGTCACTGTTTTGGTTAGCTGTGACTAGAAAGTGCCAAGTGAGGACAGTGACGGAAACATACCTTCTGCCTCTCGAAGGGCCGCTGCTGCGAAGTTCGTGATTGCTGCGGAGAGATTTGTCACTGTTTTGGTTAGCTGTGACTAGAAAGTGCCAAATGAGGACAGTGACGGAAACATACCTTCTGCCTCTCGAAGGGCCGCTGCTTCTCGCTGGATCACCAGGCCGAGGAGTATTTGGTGGCGTCTCAGCTGAGCGAACATATGGCAAAAGCGAAAATTCCTCAGGATCATCAAGCTTCACATTCTCTGAGGCGAATTTTACATTTGATCTGAGGATACGTCTGAGCTTCATTCTGTCGACGACTTCAAGTGTTGTCACTTTGCTTGTGCTGGATTCAACGTTGAAACTTCTGGTCATGGCAGCAGAGTCATAGGAATGAGCCGATTGGCCGAATGTGGTGTCGGCGTCTATTTTGTCGTTGAAGGGACTGTTTAGGAATTGTCCTTGCTCAGATTCTGCGGTGATATCTGGAGTTGGTGGAAGAGCACGGATGCCGAGACCTAAGCCTTGATTCATGCGAATTGATGATGACTATGTAATGTTAGCTTTGTGTTTATATCGGAGAGTTTGCGTAACTGGCATAGGTGAAGAAGAATCAAGGTAACTTTGACTGAGGAATGGCAAAGATTAGAAAATGGTGTGTTAGCTTGCAGACAGTTGAAAAGTGAAAGCTACATAGACAGAGACAAATTGTACACTCACAGCTCGTCGTTCTGGATTAGGCCTGACGCCGAAGTTGAGAGCCTGTCTGCGAAGTATGATGGGTCTCTGCCCATAAAGATCGAACCCAAAGCCTGAAACTGCAGTCATTGGGATATCACCATTGACAATGCCATCGAGACTGAGAAAAGCACGGATGGAAGAGGTATGACGACATCTGTGGCAGGCTTTAAACTGGCACTCCTGGTGCGGCTTTGGAACCCAGTACTTGTCCGACTCATGAGCAGAGCCGTCTGGGCTTGCGATGGTGAGGCCGGGAATGCTGCTTGAAGATACTCCAAGAAGGTTATTTTCACGTTGCCTACGGAGTTCGGTCTCTTTGGCTTGGCGCTTTGAAACTTCGAGGACCTGCTTTGTAGTTAGTTGACGTCTTGGAAATATTCAATAGAGGAGCCTGAAATAGGCCCAAACTTTGAAGAAGACTGCCGCCGCCGGCCGCGTAAGGACCTATACGTACATGTTCTCTCTGCTGGAAAATCTTGCTAATCTGTTGAGGCATGTAGGTCTTGAGTTGCTCTGGGGTCATCTCTTCCAGGAAGGAGAGTGGATTTGCACGCGCAGCTGGACTTCTCTTCTTCGGTATTTCTGACGCAGCGAAGGACTCAAAAAGGTCATCGAATAGGTTCTAATGAGGAGGTTAATCTCAGAATACAGGCAAAGGAACCGCAAGATGGCGTACCTTATCACCTTCTGCATAGTCGTTCTCAATCATGAGCTCGCGATCCTGGGTGCAACGATAGAGCCATCCAAAGGGTCCTGGCTTAAGGCACAAGGAGCATCTCGTGTCTTGTGCGTACATTCGAACCATGGTCATATGCGTGCACACCGTCTCCCTCGATCTGCTTTGTGTCTTGCGATTAGCGCTGCTTCCATTTGAGACCTTTGATCGACCACGGGAGATCGATGGTGCTGTGGAGGAAGACATGCTGCCCATATGATCGTTTATGCGTGCGAGAGCAAAAGCATTGGTGGTGCTTTGTTGCGTTGAGGTTGTTTTGATAAGGATGCGATGAGATGGGATGGGTGTATATGTTTTGTTACGACTTGCGACTCTCGGAGGGTGAGAACCGGTTACTGAAAGTGTTCGACTCTTGGAGTGTGAAAGCCAGTTAGTTACTGAAAGTGTTCTCGACTGTCACAGCAACTGACGAGGAGCCGAGCCTGGATCAGAATCCATCATTTCCAAGCCGCCAAAGAGCAATTGAGAAATGGCGTTAATAAACAAATAACAACTGAGAATATCGTCAAAATATTCCAACTTGATATACAGAAGTAGAAGTTCACACATGGTCTTAAGGTCTTAATGGAAGGCATGAGAGGGCTGTTTGTTTCGGGGCCTGCAGCAGCATATTTCGAAACCTCGACTCAAGAAGACTCTCATTTAATGAATGAGACTATCCATCAATTGCAGTATGAAAGGAAGCAGAAGTTTCTTTCCAGCAAACTTCATATTCTAATTACATATGCTTGTTATAATAAAACGACACTTCTTGCCTAGAGCTGCAGAATGGGGCAGTAAGCAAGTTGTATGTTTTCCTCTTATAGAGAGCATGTTAGGAAGCCACAACCCGCTGAATACTAAACAGTTCATATTACACAAATGATAATTGCTTCATGACTTTGAGAAAGCTGGAGGACGTTTATAAGAATAGGAGTTTATAAGAATAGGAGAGCGGAAAGAAAGGAAAGAAAGCAAGAAAGTATCTCAGGGCACTACTGTACTGTGCCTTGGATGTCCGGTATGATGCTATGAGTGGAAATACTGCTCTTGTGCCTCGCCGGAAAATTATCAGCTCTGCTAAGCTGTTGGGCTACATTTCATGAAGTACATCATCGAGTCCGGATTTATTCAAGTTGTCTGATTAGAGGACCCGTATGAAAAGGCTTTGGAGGACTGGGCTGGGCTGGCTAGGGTGATCTGGCAGTGGCATATCATTGTTGTCGTCGTCGTCGTCGTCGTCGTCGTCCTGCGTTGGAGAATATGGACCTCTGTTCTGTTGTAAGGCCTTATTGCATCCATTGGGATTTGTCTTCTGAGATTGCACACCGCAAGCATTTCTAGATATGGCCATCGTCATTTTGCTGCTTTGTTGTTGTCGTCTTCTGAGATTGCTCACATCGCAAGCATTTCTACATATGGCCATCATCATTTTGCTGCTTTGTTGTCGTCGTCGTCGTCGTCGTCATCGTGATGCTCGGAAGCATTGAAGGCGAGTTCCGAACACCGAACATCCAAGCTTCGTAGGTACAGAGGTACCTGAGCATAATTTCCTGGCGACGTATCAGATGCCCCTGACATGATCGAACCTCCCCCTCCCGGACGAGCGACCACAGCCTTCGAACCATGGCAACAAACAACAACAAGGGTGTTTTGTTTGTTGACACCACAGCCGCTCGTGTGAGGTTTCGCAAACAACACATCAACTCCGTATAACCGCGCAGGTTCTCCTCAATTGCTGTCGCTATCGTCATTGCGCGCATCTGTCAACAAAGCTAAAGGTCAGTCAGTCACTCCAGGCCGCCAGAGCTCCACCTCATTTGTTCCATGCGGCCTCCACAAATTCGAAATGCGGAGAAGCCTTACCAACCTCGGCCCCCTCGCCGAATCCAGTGTGTAAACAACGGAAGCAATATGCGGGACTTGGCGTGGAGAGCCGCTTGATATCGAGCTTATAGCTGACGTTCCATCCCCATACTTTTAGACACCTGCCATATAACAACAGACAAGCACGATGTCGGTCAAATTCGAGAAGGATACGGTCAAGACGACGGTCAGCGCCGCCGCGACGGAGGTTGGCACCGCCCTTACCGGCGGCAAGCTTGCCAATGGCTACTTGGCTGTGAGTCCTCACTTTCGCGACATCCGGATGCAATTGACTGATTGACTGACGCGATGGCCAGGCATATCTCGCGCAGCTCCAGAAGAACCCTCTCCGGACGAAGATGCTCACATCCGGTGTCCTGAGCGGTGTCCAAGAACTGTTGGCCTCATACATCGCGAAGGACAGGAATAAGAATGGCAACTACTTCACATCTCGAGTGCCAAAGATGGCCGCCAATGGCGCATTCATCATGGCTCCAGTTGGCCATGTCCTCATCAGCATCCTCCAGAAGATCTTCGCAGGTCGCACAAGCTTGAAGGCCAAGATCCTGCAGATCCTCGTCAGCAACTTATTTGTACGTTTCCGAACCAGCGTCATATCATACGAACTTCACTAACCATTCACAGATTGCGCCAATCCAGAACAGTATCTACCTGATTTCGATGGCCATCATCGCCGGTGCCCGCACATATCACCAAGTCCACGCGACCTGGAGAGCAGGCTTCATGCCAGTCATGAAGGTGTCCTGGGTCACCTCCCCAATCGCCCTCGCCTTCGCGCAACAATTCCTCCCACAAGAGACCTGGGTTCCGTTCTTCAACATCATCGCATTCGTCATCGGCACCTACATCAACACCATGACCAAGAAGAAGCGTCTTGCAGCACTGAGGAAGAAGCACTACGAGACCGGTGCTCCAAGACCAGAGGACTACCCAAGACCAGGCATGGGCGGTGCGCCATCCATGTCCGGGGGTCTTGGTGGCTCAAACCCACCTTATTAAGCGTTGCATATGATGGAACAGATTCGTGACGATATTCTTTGCGCTTATTATTTGGCTTGTTTGGGAAGCTCGGGCGGTGATGAAACTGTATATCCCCTCATAACGGAAACATTTAATCTGAAAATAATACAAAGATTATGACCGGAAGGACAGTGTAGAGGACCTGTGATGATCGAGCACATTGTGACAAGCTCCCTCCTTGATATGACCACTTAATCTGAGAGCTTGGTTATCTCTGGTGGCAGCACCAATAACTTTGGACAGATATAGCAGTTTTACTCCGTAATAAATCAGAATCATGGCAGTACTGTCTGTACGTCTCCATCTCGAATCGAGGAAGCCGAAGGCCTCACTGTCCAGTAATATGGCAATTTGCCACGTGACTCGCATCATTGATACCGACCAGCCTCGGCTTCACTCCTTACTCTTATCGGAATCTGCCCCGCAAGTCTGTCACCAACACATGTCATAGCATCCTTTAATATTCCGAAGCTGTATTTCCATCCAACATTTTTCTCTTCCACAACACCATATACCCCACTAGTTCTTGTACTCTTTAAACTTCCAAAATGGCCGAAATCCAAGGCATCCCGGCGCCAGACGCACAACCCGAATCCAGCATCCCACTTCCCCCAGTCCAGACCTCAACTGCCGCAACTCCCGCGCCCTCCAATGCCCCAACACCACCCTCCGCAAAACCGGTGCCTTCCCCCGCGACGTTGAAGTCATGGCTCCCCCTCTACCTCCGCAAAACCGACAGCGTGGTCGACCACCTCGGGCGCATGCTCGCGACCCCCTCGGGCATCGACAAAGTCCTCATGGCGATCGGCTACTCCTCGCTCGCCGCCTCCTCGCTCCTCTCCTCCGTCTCGCGCGCCCGCCTCTACGCCGCGGCGCTGCAGCTCATCCGGGCCGCCGCGGACCTGCCCGTCGGCACGACCGTGCTTGTGGACGCGACGAAGCTGCCCGCCCCGCGGATACTGCGCGCGGCGAGGTCGCTCGAGGCGCTGTCGAGCCTGATCTCCGATTTCCGCATCTTCGCCAGGCTCTGGGGCTTGATTGGCATCTGGCAGTGGGGCAGAGGCGTGCTGGAGAGTCCGCCGAAGGATGCGACGGTTAGAGCTATCACGTACGCGCAGGTCCTGGTTAATGTCGTCTACCAAGTCCTTGAGAACGGCGCGTACCTCTCTAGCAAGTCTGTGCTCGGCTGGTCCTCGGAAACGCAGAATAAGGCTTGGTTGTGGAGTAGTCGCTGCTGGGCGGCGCATGTGGGGCTCGAGTTTGTGAGGTTGGGACATGAGTTGGTGCAGAAGAGGGCGAGGGCGAAAGGGGATTTGAAGGACGCAGCGGCGCAGAAGGCGGAGGACGAGGGGTGGAGGAAGGAGGTGGTTGTTAATGCTGCATATGCACCTATGACTGTGCATTGGAGTTTGGAGGAGGGTTGTATTAGCCCGCTGACAGTTGGAGTGCTGGGAAGTGTGGTGGGAGCGATCAATGTGGCCGGGTTGTGGAAGGCGACGGCTTGAGAGGAGGAAAAGCAATTATGAGAGAAAGATGTACAAACATGCTGCCATCAAGAGACAGCTGGTTTGCCTATGATGGAAAGAATTAGTTGGAACAACCGACACAAAAGGATTGGATAGGTATAGATGGTAGGGACGACTTGGATTTTATCATTGAAAGGAGCGGATCCGAGAACATCAATACGGTCTGGATCTTGTGGATGTGCAATACCCTTTTCGCCATGTTCTGGCTTCTCCACTATCAAAATGTATGTACGAATCTCATGTAGTTATATCCATTTCATCTTGGGCTTAACAACACCTGGCGTTCTTGCTAGCTTGTCTATGCCTCTGATCACCGTCTCACCAGAAGGGAAGGGGAAGCGTTATAGCGGATGGGCTAAAAGAGGGTAGTGATGTTTGTGCTCAGTTGGAGCTGAATGTATCTGAACAAAGGATGGGAGACGGAGGGGAGAACGGCAGCGGATAGAAATCAGACAGCAGATTTATATGATCAGAGGCCTAAGAAGCGCAAGGAGACCGTCAGTTTCTGTCCGCCGCATCTGCTTTCTCTGCCTCTCTTAATCCGGGCCTTTGAGTAAGACACCCACATCTCTTTCTCTTCCATTTCACTGCCCACAAACACCTCCCCTCCTTTCTTCTCTGCCCCTATATCATCCGACCTCCTCTCCCTTCAACTCCCCCTCTCCTGTCTCACACCCGCCTCCCACCCAACACTCTCGCAATGTCTGCACCCACAACCACCCCACCCGCTCACCGCGCCCCAACCCCCATCTTCTGCTGCCCCGCCGCCTCCCCGCACCCCATCAATCCCCAAATCAACCATCTCCACCCGCTCCTCTCCTTCCTCGCCCTCTGCAAGAGCCAGCTCCCCGACCCGCCGTCCGGCCCAAACCCCTCCACCGCCCCGCCGCCCGCCGCCACCGCCCACGCCCACGCCGCGCTGCCCGTCGGCCGCTTCGTCGTCCTCGTCAAGACCACGACGCGCGTCGTCGGCTCGGGTCTGCAGCCTGAGACGGCGGAGAGGGTGTTCGTGAGCGCGGCTGCGGGCGCGGGCGGGGCGCATGCGATCAGCGGCTGGAGGGAGGTCGATGCGCAGAGCGAGGGGGAGCGGTGGTGGAGGGAGATTGTGGGGTTGAGAGAGGGGAGTGAGGAGGCGAGGGAGGTGTGGCACTGTGTGGTGCATAATAAGAGTTTTGAGTTTGTGAGTAAGAGGGTGGGAGAGGGTGCTGGGGCTGGGGCTGGAGGAGGTGGATCTGGAGGTGGAGGTGGAGCTGGAGGGGAAGAGTTCGAGAAGAGAGGATGTTGCGAGGTCTGAGATTTTAAACGGTGATTGTATGTATAGAGACAGCTAGTGGTCTGTGGAGGTGAATATCTGGGCCGTTGTGCTCCTCCAAGTGTAGCCGTTATTCACCTAGTCATTTCTACGTCGCGTGCATCTAGCTCCTTAGACGGCTCTGGGGCCTTTCTCGATGAGTAGAAGCATTGTCATTCCATTCATAGAGCCTCATATAGGCCCATCTTATCCCATCCCATAAAAGTACAAGACCCTCTAGTAAACAAAAAAGCAACTTTAATATAAGCTTTAGTTTTTAGAAATTTCTAATAGCTTAAGAAGCTCTGCTAATTGTTTTTCCTTTTCTTAGAAGCTTTTCTTGTTCTCTCGCCATCTCTCCAACGTCTCGATCAAAATCAGAAGCCCGCGGCGGGGGAAGAGAAGTAGCGCGAAATAGACTACTGAGCGTTAGAGAGGTCTTAGTTGACTTGTGTGCACGATGATAGGTCAGTGCTAAGCAGCTAATGCCTCAGCCATAGAGAGATCTGTAGAGGGAGGCGCGAGAGTTGAGGGAGAAGCTATAGAGAGAGAAGATTAAGAAGATGAGGACGGGAAGTGTAAGTTCCGCTAGCAAGATAGAAGACGCAGTACATAAAGATTGAAGATTACTAGGAGTCACTTAGTTGTTCAAGACGCAGACTTCTACCATGGTGATTTGCAGGAGTTCGATGGTTTGATTTCTATTCTCCTTCGTTTTTTGACTAGAGAATCCCAGCCCACCGAGATGCGATGACAAAGGAGCTGGCACGTAATTGAGAATTGCGACTCCCATTAGCTCTCTAGACGCAGCTGAAGGTTCGTAGCCAGCACCACGGATAGGCAGGACCGTGGGAGTTCGTCTTTGCCAGCCGATCTCTCTGGAAGATTCCATCATTGAGACTGTATTTGGCCAATACATGGCTAATAGTTGTGTCCAAGTATAAAAGAATCCGATGAGGGCAAAGGCCTATCCGAAAATTTCTATCCACAAAGGCATCGTGACAATTGTAGATCTGTCTAATTCTTGCTTAAGCTTTTGAAGCTGCTCCATCTTGTTCACATTACTGACCTTGATCTTTCTTGTCAGCTTTTCAGCCTGTTAACTTCAGGCCTGCTGAGCGGCTGACTCCTCTTCAAAGGTGGCGATTGTCGGCCATTGGGCCAGTCTTGTCACTAACATCGGCATCGAGGGCTGCATTGCGATTTGCCAGGCTCTTGTTCGGCGCATCTGACTTCTATTGTTTAATGCCGAGTTCTTTTTTGATATGGGCGACTTCTTCGGCCTCTTTCCCGATCTCGGTTTCGTTTGAAGGGGCTTCGGAGGGAGGGGTGTTGTGTTCGACTGTAGGGATGGTTAGCTAGGCATTTAGATAGAATGGTAGGGTATGCAGGGCAAGATACCTTTGTTGGAAGCCAGGTTGCTATTTGCTATATAGATGATGCTTCGCGAAAGTAAAGTTTGTTGATTGGAATTTTTGAGAGTAGTACAGGTGAATTTGCAGAGAAAGGACGACGAACTAAGAAATGAGTTCAGATGGAGGTTTGGTCGGGATTTACAGAGAAAGGACGATAGATCGAGACGAAGTTGAGAAGTAGAGGCTTGGACATGGCAGGCGTGAACAGATCATGTTTACGTGGGCGTCGAGATTCGATTGCGGTGTAGACAAGATTATGAAGGAACGTGTGTCCACCCACAGTATTTCTGTCAGCGAAAGAAACTCTCCTCCTCCTCCTCCTCTTCTTCTTCTTCTTCTTCTTCTTTCCTCCACGTTCTGTTCACACTGTCCGCCATCACACCTCGAAACAGTTTTCTCCCAGTCTATATCTTCACGCAAGTGCTTCGTATGTCGAGAGAGTTGGCCATTTTCTTTCGGGAGCTGGCATCTAAGTTGTCCAGGACGAGCGACACGGACGAAATTAAGCTCCCTAACATGCAAGCCCCAGGACGCACCTTCGATTTCTCAGTAACGACGGACAGTGTAAATAAGCACCGGACGCTGTCGCTAATGAGCTGACATGTAGGCTTCTTTGCCAGTCACAAGATCTTAGCAGATGCGACCGATAGCCAAGAGAAGCAAGGCCTGGTTCAGATGCTGGAAAGGATGAGGAATGGAGACGCATTGCCCAAGATATTCAAAAATCCGGCTCGCTCTGACCACGAGGCCATATATCATTTCTTGTGGGGCTCGCCGAAGTCCGTAGAGGTCCTGGACAAAGTTCAAGAAATCGTCTTTCTGCAGGAACAGCTGCCAGACCTCGATGATCCAGTTGGTCATCGAGACATTGTACTATAGTGCCATTGGTCGCTTGTGCAGAGGGCCTTAGACAAGCTTCTGTCCTACGTGGGCTTCGTCGTACTCATTGTTACTGCGTTAATGTCGAAGGGGGCGGGGGAGAAAGCAATCACTTAGTTCTGCACCTTCGACGAAGATCGACCTCCACATAGCCACATTATGGGCTACCCCTTGACGACCGAGGGGTTGAACTTGCAATCAACGTGCTGCACCACAGTGTTAACTGACCCGGCCTTCCATGAGGCCATCAATGGCCAATGTGCTGGTTGCACGAGCAGGTTCGGACAAATGTGCGGCAGCGAGAACCATCGCCTCTTCCTGCAAGAGGCCATGCAAGAGAATCAGGAGTTCACGATGGTGAGGAGCACTGCCCAACTGCTCGAGGTCCGTCCAGAGGCGGTCCAGGAGAAGATAAAGTCTAGCCGAACTGCAGAGAAGCCGATCCCAAAGTCGATGAGATTGACATGCATGCGATGCTCGGATTGATGGACTGCGGATGATGAGCTTAGCACCGAATTCAGGATCAAATTGATGAAAGATCATCATGAGTTCTACAGCTCCAGGAGCACATTGTCGGATGATGTAGGCAGGCAGCGGACTCAGCATCAAGCCAACGACAAGACTGAACAAGATATAGGCATTGCTGATGTGATGGACGAGACACCTATTTCACCGTCTTACCCTCCAGTCCTCACAGAAACCAAGGCACATGAGTTTGGACTCCAGAAAGAAGACAATCCCATCCCATCTATCTTCAGCGAGCTCGAGGAAGTTGGTAATATGGAAAATGAGATCGAGAAGAGGGAGGACTTGATGATGAAGCAGATTCACAATAAGGGGCAGTGAACGATATATGATGGGGACTAGGGGTGCGCAGATAGCTCTTCCGACTAAGAGCATTCTGCAGTCTGTTCTGGATGATGTATGCCTTCGACTGTAAATGAAATTCTCCTTTATATTTAGGAAAAGCCGATAGCGATCTGATCCCACAGTTAGAATGGCATATCTACTGCTTAAATCTCATCTCGTCACAGATCCTACAACGAGCAAATCCTTTCCCAGTGACTAGACCATCTCATCCCTCCGTCCCTCTCTATCAAGACACGTACCTAAACTCCGGATGTCTACACCCCAAGCTCTCCGCCTCATCGACACTCAGCCCTTGCAACCTATAATTCCTCTTCCCCTCCTCCCTCTGCCGATTCTCCCACTTCGTATACAAAATCCCCACCACACACACCGCCGTCGCCAGGACCTCACTCCCGATATTGATGTAATGCCCGGTCTTATAATTCGGCCCATCCTTCGGCAGGTAGGTCCACGTCGCCACGATAGCGCCGCAGTTCCCCAGCGCCACGATGAAGCCACCCGTGACAGCGCGAATGCTCGGCCCCGCCGCGTTATTCAGTCCCCAGGCGAGGAACGCGGGGCCGAGCGGGAAGGCGCCCGCCGCAGCCAGGAAGACGGCGAAGTACTTGACTGCCTGCTGCTCGACGGTCACGAGGATCGTGTACCCGACAATCGCCATGAGCGTGCCGGAGAGGATGAAGTAGCCGCGCTGCTGAAAGTGGTCACTGCACCAGGCCATCAGGATGGCCCAGCAGCAGGCGACGACGTAGGGCGGCACGGTGTAGAACTGCGTCTTCAGGGCCGTCCAGCCGAGGGCGTTCAGAATGGTGGGCAGGAACAGCGAGAAGCTCTGCACGGAGACGTTGATGAAGAAGAAGCCGACGCCGCAGATCAGGTTGTTGATGTTGAGGATGGCGGACTTCACGTGGTGCAGCTGGATCGCCTCCTTGCTGCTCTCCTTGTGCTCGCGGTTGATGCGCTCGAGCGCGATGAGACGGTCTTTGGGGGTGAGGAATCTGCATTGGTCCGGTGCGCTGGGGAGAACGAACATGCAGGCCGCGGCGATAAAGATTGTGAGTAGGCCTTCAAAGAAGAAGATGTTGCGCCAGGTGTGCAGGGGCTGGGCGTCTGTGCCCCACCGCGGGATGCTGGTGAGGCCGGCTGCGAGGAGGCCGCCGAACGCGCCAGCGAGAGAGGAGCCGGTGATGAAGAGGCCGATGCGGAAGAGGAGCTCGTGGCGGCGGTAGAAGCAGGAAAGATAGTATGCGACGCTAGGAGAGTCAGAGGGAGAAGAATTATGAAGAGGAAATAACTTACCCTGGCATCATGCCACCCTCCGCAACGCCGAGGAAGAATCGACAGGCTAGCAGACCTTCCTGGTGACTGTGAGTAGTAGTTCGAAAGAGGGGAACGGAGCGCCTACATAGTTGTGGATGAAGGACGAGCTCATAGATATCAGGCCGAAAGCCACAACCAAGGACGGCAGGTAATATCGAGCTCCGATGATCTTGAGAAGGATGTTGGATGGGATCTCGACTGTGACATAAGAGAGGTAGAAGATGGTGAGTGCCCAATTGAAGCGATATCCAGTAAGGTCCAAATCCTTCTGCATTCCCTGAATCCTCGCATTTCTGCGATGAGAATCAGCTCTTCGTGCTGTCTCTCGTGATGATCGATGAATTAAGAATCTGTTACCCAACATTGGCTCTATAAGTCGAGTCAGCCGTATTTTCGATATCAATCCTCAGCCGGTGAGTCGTGACGATGTTTTTAAGGCTTACCTATCAATGAAACAGAGCAGATAGAGGACGAAGACCGCAGGGACAATTCTAAGGTCCATCCGTCTCTTTATCCGCCTCTCATCCTCCTCCGTCCACTCGAGCTCTCGCCGCTCCTTCTCCTCCGCGCGGTATTCGCGCTCGACGACGACGTCCAGGCTCGGCGGACCAGCCTTCAAACCCGTCTTATCATCGACCACGGTGCTTTGTGCGTCGATGTCCATCTATTCTCAATAAATCAGGACTGAAGAGACAAAATGCAAGGCTCGCCGAAAATACAGAAATGCCAATCAGTGCAGGAACAGGCTCTCATAAGCACTTCACTCTCTCAACGTCCCGTTGACGGCTGTATGCAGTATGTACGCTCTACAGTCTACGGAGTGTCCAGGGGCACGAAATGCTCACGATGTTGATATTGCGCCTTGGTAGGCACTCGATCGGCAAGACGCAATGGCATGTAGGCCCTGGGAGGAGGACAGGGCTCGGTCAGTGAGTGGATGAGAGGATGCAGAGCCGGCAATGCCTCCGGCCATGAGATCAGGGAGCAGGTTCTGACTCTTACTCCTTACCCCGTAAATTGCAATTGCAATTGCTGATGCTGATGTTGATGCTGATAATTCCGAATCTGCATGACTGAGCAGTGAGCACGGCCAAGGGTCAAGGGTGAAGGGCTAAGGGCTAAAAGTATTTGGCGGGTCTTGGTCTTGGTTGTGGCATGCGGGGAAGCGACGCCCCTCCGCATTCCACATTCCACAGATCCCAACGGTTAAAATCCGTTTTGTGGCGCCAAGGGGGGAAGAAAGCATTCTTGGCACGGTGCTGTAGTTGGAGCACTGTCATTAGCTGGGGAGGGGGAGGGGGGTGGTGAGAGGGGGGAATTCATTTACGCAGTAATCGTATTTCATTTTCATATCTTCATATACTCGTTATGCGTTACCTGTAACCTCAACATGCAAGAGAGTCTGTCCAGTCCCATCCACACACAGCTCATATATACGACCTGCCCATACGTACACCCTCACCAGATCATCGCTGGAGTCGCAGCACGCTTCATCTCCCCTCCTTCCTCTTCGCCAACAAGCTCTTGAATGCGCCCAGACTCTTATCCAGGGTCTCCTCATTATGGGCGCAGAAGCGGTGGCTCTTCTCCTCCGTGATGATCTGTAGACAGTTGACCTTCGTCTTCGACACCGGGTCGATCTCCACCACGTTGATGATGGAAGACAGGGGTATGACCAGGACCGGCGAGTACTCGTTCTCGTCCTTGTACAAGGCGAACGACTTCGCTCGCAGGACCGCCCACAGGTCTTTCCACTGCCTGACGCCACTTTTGGATTTAAGATACAGGAGGTAGCCCTGCCAGACAACTCTTTCCGGATCTTGCTCGGTGTTAAAGCCACTCATCTGGCTGCCGTTTCGCGTTCCGAACGTCGGCCGTGCGGGAATGGTGCCTTCTTCTGGGATGGATACTTGTGAGCCGCCGACGGGTCGCTGGACGTGCACTTCGGCATCAGACATATCTGAATGCGAAGCTGGCTCGTTCCCCGAATAATCAAAGTGCGATGGTCTTCTCAGTATCCCCATCTCAGGACCTCCTCTCGCCCGACCGATTGGATCGGAAGGCTCTGGCGAGCTCGACCCAAGCCGGTCGTCCTGGAGACGGCTGTCGTGCATACGCCTGCGCATCTCTTCCTCTAGGCCAGCGTAGTTATTCGTCATGTTCCCGGTCGGACTCGCGAGGAACATCTCCTCTTCCTCCTCTTCTATCCGTGCCTCCCGCCTTATAAGTTCCACCCACTCGTTCGCATCCTCCCTCGATTTCGCCTCAAGGTGATGGTTCCGCGACGGAGAAAATAACCCAAAGACATTCTGGCGCTTCTGTTTCGGATCCTTTAGTAAGGCGACTGCCGTTAGGTCCGAAAGCAGGATCTTATGCCGGAGTTTGGTTTCGTTGTCGTCCTTGTATATTGATAGAGTGGCTGGTCGTAAAACTAAATATATTGGTTTCCAGGACTTGAAGCTGTTAGTTTATTTCTGTCTAGAGGATTGCAGGGAGTCTTACCTTTGTTTTCCGTGTCCTCTTGTGTACGAAGCCGCTCTTCAGGACGCGGTCGAAGTCGTAGCTCCCATTATTATTGACCGGAGAAGGGGAAAATGTGTCTGAAGGTAGCAAGCCATTTCGTACCCTGCTCGCTGCAGACGCTCGTGCAGAACTTGAGTCGGCAGGTATCTGAAGAGCAGGACTGCGCGCAGGTATCTCTCGTGGTTGCGCCATTGTCTGGACTGGCGCACTCTGTACTTCAGCCATCGCCAGCGCTGGTTATTATGTATTAATATGTATTATGGGTATGGGTATGATGCCCAACGCTCAACGCCCCCGATTCCGTCGAGCAGATGGACAGCGAGCGTCCTTTAAAGGGTAGCTCAGGAGTAGTGGACAGTGGACAGTGAAAGGGTGTGTCGGCAGGCAGAAAGGTCTCAGTTGCTCGAGGCGTGAATTCCAGCCACCAAAATCTTCGAAATGCCAGAAGTCGCGCGTGAGGCTGGATGTCTCAAGGCATAGGAGACACCATCGTCTGTGGGAGTCCAAATGCAAATGTGTATATCCTCAAGGATGTGAAGAGATGTGAACGTGGAGTGGCGATGTGCCTCTGGAGGCATTGATGGCAGTGCCGAATCAGACCTTCAGTCAGATCTGAACAATTGGTCGAAAGCCGACGATGAAACTGCGGGAGGTTCAACGGGCTTAAGGGGATTCAGTGGATCGCAAACGCTGTACTAACGAAACTGCGGGTGGTTGCCAATGTAGTTATGTAGCATGCTTCATGCCAATTCTGAGACCTGGAGGGGGGAAGATAGTCGCAAATTGCTGCTTAAAATAGATCAAGCAATGTCATTGTAATGAGCATTCCGTGCTGTGTCAACAAACCTCAAAAGGCAAAGGTTAAAAAGGAAATATAAGGGATATAAGGGATATAAAAGGATTCAAAAGGATATAAAAGAATATAAAATGAAAAAGGATATAAAAGAATATAAAAGGATTCAAAAGGATAATTTTGATTAATAACAATGAATCCACCAACGGACCTTTGCCTCACTCGTTGACACGTGCCTCCTGCCATAAAACGTGACGCAATTCATGCCATGCCGTCTTTGAATGTGTGCCTGACAAATAAGGCGCCCACATCGTTATCGAATGGCAAATGGCGGGGTGAACTCTGGATAGGTAAACCTGACGCAAATAAATCTTTTGGCTTGCTGTATACCTACTTACCTACGCATCCTTCATTCAGGGTCTGATTCACTTTTGACGACTTCATAACTTCATATATCTTTGTTGTGATACCCAGGATTATATATATATATATATATATATACACATACATACATACATTGTACTGTTGTCCACCATCAGAATGGTGGTTGTCAACCCAGAAAAGCTCGTCAGTCTGCAGCACAACGCAGATGGTGTGAGAAATGTGAGTGGGAATGCCGATGTGTTCGGGACCTAGCTAATACAAGGGAAAGATTTGCGTTCTAGCACATGTTGTAAGTCCATATGCATTCTCTTCTCGGCGGAGCTGGGTGTGTGTCCTAACTTCCTTAGGATCATGGAAAGACTTCCCTCACCGATGTCCTCATCGCCACAAATGGGATCATCTCTCCGAAACTTGCGGGAAAGATCCGCTATCTCGACTCTCGACCAGATGAACAGCTTCGGGGAATCACGATGGAGTCATCTGCGATATCCCTATACTTCTCCATGATGCGACGATCAGCGCCGGATGCGACACCAGAGCAGAGAGAATATTTGATAAATCTGATCGACTCCCCTGGGCATATTGATTTCAGCAGTGAGGTTTCCATTGCCTCCAGATTATGTGATGGCGCCGTTGTGCTGGTCGACGCGGTGGAAGGTGTCTGTTCCCAGACGGTAACAGTCTTACGACAGACATGGATCGAGCACATGAAGCCCTTGCTCGTCATCAACAAAATGGACAGACTAATTACAGAGCTTAAGATGACTCCAGGAGAAGCTTATATCCACCTTAGCAAATTGCTTGAACAAGTAAACGCTGTTCTGGGAAGTTTCTTCCAAGGCGAGCGCATGGAAGAGGATCTGAATTGGCGCGAGCGAGTCGACGAGCGAGTTGCTGCTGCGGCAATGAAACAGAAGGCGTCAGCGCTTGGAGATACCGACGCAGAAGTTGTCGTGGCTCAAGAATATGAGGAAAGAGACGATGAAGAGATCTACTTTGCGCCCGAAAAAAATAATGTCATCTTTAGTAGTGCTATCGATGGTTGGGCATTCACAGTTAGGCAGTTCGCCAGCTTATACGAAAAGAAGCTTGGCATAAAACGGAATGCGATGGAGAAAGTACTCTGGGGAGACTACTACCTAGACCCGAAAACCAGAAAGGTTCTGGCACAGAGACATCTCAAGGGCCGCAATCTCAAGCCGATGTTCGTCCAGCTCGTACTTGAGCAGATATGGGCAGTATACGAGGCTACCACAGGTGGGGACAAGGGGAAGGGGTGCGTGGATTTCTCTCTTCTTTCTTCTACTATATCTTCCGTAAAACCTCTCAGCTGTACTGTACAATATGAATGGAACATATTTCTAATACAAATTCCCATAGTGACCCTGCCATGACTGAAAAGATTACAAAATCGCTCGGCATCAATCTTCCACCACATATCACACGTTCAAGGGATCCAAGAGCTATTCTCACCACGCTATTCTCGTCATGGTTGCCTCTTTCAACAGCCGTGCTGGTCTCGGTTATAGAGTCACTGCCTTCTCCTCCAGTTGCGCAAGGAAGCAGATTGCCAACCCTTATCGACGCCTCACCAGGCTTTGACCACATCGACCCTGCAGTCCGGGATGCCATGGTCAACTTCAAATCATCAAAAGGAGACCCTGTCGTGGCATATGTCAGCAAGATGGTCTCAATCCCAGAGAGTGAACTTCCAGAGAGCAAACGCCGAGCTGGAGGCATGTTAAGTGCCGAAGAAGCGCGAGAGATGGCCCGCCGCAAGAGAATCGAGTTCGCAAGAGCCTTGGCTGCACAAGAAGGTGTATCCGACAGCGTCGACACCGTGACGAATTCTTTTGCAAGCACTTCACTCGAGGAGTCCAATGGCGATGAAAAGCAACCAGATCCGGAACATCTGATTGGCTTCGCACGTCTGTTCTCTGGCACTCTCAGTGTTGGCGACGAGGTATACGTGCTGCCACCAAAGTTTTCGCCAGCGCATCCACATAAAAGTCCTGAGCCAAAGAAAGTCACCGTCACCGCTCTGTATCTGCTGATGGGCCGTGGCTTAGAATCCCTCACTAGTGTCCCCGCTGGTGTCGTCTTCGGGATCGGAGGACTAGAAGGACATATCCTCAAATCCGGCACTCTCTGCAGCCAGCTGGAAGGCAGTGTGAACTTGGCCGGCATAACGATGGGCTCGCAACCTATCGTTCGCGTTGCACTGGAGCCTGAGAACCCGGCTGATCTGGACAAGATGATCCATGGACTTAAGTTGCTGGTACAAAGCGATCCATGTGCCGAGTACGAGCAATTCGAGAGCGGAGAACATGTTCTTCTCACAGCTGGAGAATTGCATCTCGAACGCTGCCTCCTAGATCTGAAAGAGCGCTTTGCACGCTGTGAGATCCAAGCCGGCGAGCCCATCGTGCCATACCGGGAAACGATTGTGAAAGGGGAGGAGATGCGGCCGCCGGCGAACAAAGAGCTGGGCAGAGGAACAGTTATCGGCGTCACTACTTCCAAACAAGTGACAGTCAAGCTGTGTGTGCGCCCGCTACCAAAGAAAGTCACCGAGTTCCTTGTGAAGAATTCGAGCGCTGTTAAGCGCCTTTATGCGGATCTCAAAGCCGAGGAGCAGGGCAAGAATGTGGATGTTGACGCGGAAGCTAAGTCTGATGAGGCCTTAGGACAAGATGATGTGGAAGTCGGCTCGGCATCTGTGGAAACTAGCGTTCTCACCTTGGAAGAGTTCAAGAAGCAGCTTCAACAGGCATTTGAGAGTGTCAGATCGGAGCGCGACATCTGGGCCGGTGCCGTTGAGAAAATAACCGCCTTCGCCCCACGACGAACCGGTCCGAATCTTCTCATCGACCAAGCAGGCATCTGTGGACATTTCCTGCGCTCAACTTCAGACGAGGAAGGGAAGGGAACGTCGGACGAGGACGCGAATGCATTGCAACCCCACGACTTCGTCGACAAGATCTCCTACGCCTTCCAACTCGCCTGCGCCCAAGGCCCCCTCTGCAACGAGCCGGTCCAGGGTATCGCCGTCTTCCTCGAAGAAGTCACCGTCAACGCCACCTCAGATGACGAGTCTTCCGCCCGCGACAAGCTCGGCAGGCTGACCGGCGAGGTCATCAAGACGGTGCGCGAGTCCATCCGCGCGGGCTTCCTCGACTGGTCGCCGCGACTACTGCTCGCCATGTACTCGTGCGAGATCCAAGCCAGCACGGAGGTGCTGGGGCGCGTGTACGAGGTGCTGACGCGTCGACGCGGACGGATCCTCTCGGAGGCGCTGAACGAGGGCACGCCGTTCTACACGATCCTGTCGCTGCTGCCCGTGGCGCAGAGCTTCGGGTTCAGCGACGAGATCCGCAAGAGGACGGCGGGGCTGGCGAGTCCGCAGCTGAGGTTCGAGGGGTTCGAGATCCTGGAGGAGGACCCGTTTTGGGAGCCGAGGACGGAGGAGGAGCTTGAGGATCTGGGGGAGTTTGGTGATAGGGAGAACGTCGCCAAGAGGTATGTGGATCAGGTGAGGGCGAGGAAGGGGTTGCTGGTCACGGGGCGTGGGAAGGGGATGGGGGAGGGGGAGAAGGGGAGGACGTTGAAGAGGTAAATGGGAGGCGTATCGGCGTGTAAAAGGCGAAAGGAAAAGGAAAAGGAAAAGGAGAGAAGTGATAGATAGGCAGATAGGTTGGGATAGATCATAAAAATTCATGAGATATCGATCTAGAGATCGAAGCAGTCAGGCGAGATGTAAGGAACTGATAAATTAACCTAGGGGACAGAAATGGGGAAAAAAGACTGCCCATGCTCAAACTGAGAGGGTGGCGACGGTCTCGATATAGGAGAGATGTACCGAAGTTTAATACCCGTGGGTTTTGTGAAAGCGAAACTAGTTCGCAGTTGAGCTACATGAACCGCTGTTATTTATGTCAGCTTACTCGTGATGATAGGAATGTTAATTGCTTGTAATCTTCCAACCCTTAGGAATCTTTGATATCACCACCTCTTTAGTCTTTACCACAACCTTATGCTAAGCTTCTGCCAAGACCTGTTGTCAATGCAATGCCAAATGTCGCCATCAGTCTGGACGTCCATCTCCAATTTCAAGAGGTAAAGAACACAAAGAATCCAGGAAACTTGACTGCACTGGAGACTCCGCTGCTGATAGTTTAATTCAGAAGGGGTATTTTGGTTTTTAGCAGGTCGTGATGCCTTCCTCGTCCACGCCCTCCAGGCCCTCCACGCCCACACTCACGACCATCCCCACGATCTCCCTCAGCACACCCCATCCTCTCCTCCTCAAGCAACTCCGTCACGCACTCTTAACAACCGGCTTCCTCTACCTCACAGACTATGCGTCCGCGGTCCCAGAACTCCCAGCCCTCGTCGCGCAGCTTGTTGGATCCTTGCCCCGTCTGTTTGCGCTGCCGGATGAAGAGAAAGAGAGGATATCGCTGGATCATAGCCCGCATTTCCTAGGATACAGCGGGGTTGGGAGCGAGGTGACGGCGAGGAGGAGGGACGAGAGGGAGCAGTTTGAATTCGCCAGTGAGTTGGAAGCTGTGTGGAAGGAGGGGGAGGCGAGTTATTTGAAGCTGTTAGGTCCGAATCAGGTAAGGATATGTTGATTTGTTAAATTTATCGCCTGTGGATTTGTGTGTTTTGTCTTTTCAGTTTTGGTTGATCTCTAAGGATTTCGCGGTCTTCGAATCAGTTTTCTCCTACGAAAGAAATGATAAGGAGGATGCTCTTTTTGGTGATGCTAATCTGAGGTAGTTTCCGTCACCAGAGCATCTGCCGGAGATACGAGGGATCATCGAAAGCTATATCAACGCGCTTACAAGACTGTCAACCTACTTCCTCACCCTCGTCGGCGAAGCCCTCTCGCTCCCACCAGCAACCCTCCCAGCCTTCCTGTCCCCACAACACAGGTTGAAAGTGATCCACTACCCCTCGCCCCCCTCCTCCACAAACAGCCAAGGCGTAGGCCCGCACAAAGACTCCTCCGGCTGGTTCACCCTCCTCCTGCAAGCCTCTCCCCACGCCAGCGGGCTTCAGGCTCTCTCGCCTTCTTCCACCGCTGCATTTTCCTCCGGCTCCGGGACGCCTGAAGAGCTCCTCTGGTTGGATGTCCCGCCGCTGCCAGGGAGCTTTGTGGTCAACACTGGCCAAGCTTTTGAGGCTATCACGGGCGGATTGTGCAAGGCGGCTGTGCATCGCGTCGTATCGAACCAGGATCGGCATTCCGTGGCGTTCTTTCAGGGCGTGAGGGGCTCGATGACGAAGGGGGAGATGAAGGGACTTTGGACAGAATTGGCTGGTAAGGGGCTAGAAGAGGAGGCTGGGAGGAAGATTGGAGGTGTAGAGAGTGCTTTCTGGGAGAGCAGTGGTGATGAGCAGTCGTGGGGGGAATGGCAGGTGGAGACAAAGGTTAGAAGCCATCCGGTGGTGGGAAGGAAGTTCTATGCAGAGTTGATGGAGAAGGGTGATTTATGAGTATGTAGGCAAGGTCATCATCACACATAGAAAGTAGCAGGAGAGATGAAAGAAGTCAAATTGTGCCTATATTTTATAGCTGCACTCATGTCTCATACTCACTTCTTAGGCAGTCCTCCTCCAACTTTATTAGAAATACAGTTCATTTTTGAATATAACAATATATAGTGCCACTTCGCTACTCTATAGATATCATGCAAAGTAGGGAGAATTCGAACAACAACCAGCCCAGATAGCTCACTGCAGGCACGCTTCGCCCTCAAAAAGTCAACGGGTGCTCTACTTCGGTTACTATCAATCCAAATATATAAGTCGAGTCACGTTGCAACCCTCTGAGTCTGAGAATGGGCACTTATTTTTTCCCGTCATGTCTTATAAGCGATGAACTTCAGTTACTGGAAATCTGGAGAACAAGTATCCGATTTACCAGCCTCTTCGGCATAGTAGCTGGGCTTTCTGATTTACGATCGACAGGACTCCCTTTCTAGATAGCGCTATCGTCTGCAAATAATTTACATCATTTCGGAATCGTCGTGCTTCTCTTGCCGTCTAGTATTCAATAACCTGCTTGATACTATCATAAACCCCTATCACCGTCACGTTAGCACTTCCCCAACCCTATCACTTGCCAGGGGCACTTACTCGCCACATCCGGAATGTTAAACCGCTCATACAGCAGCGGCATATGTATACTCCATCCCGCACACCTCCTCACTGGCGCTTCCAGCCTCAAGAACGTATCCTTATCCTCCTGTATACACGCCGCGACCTCCGCCCCAATGCCCGCATTAACCATACTCTCATGGACAACCACACACCTCCCCGTCTTCCGCACTGATTTCAGTACCGTCTCTTTGTCCCAGGGATATACGGTCCGTAGATCAATGAGCTCCACGCTTATCCCGAGGTCTTTCTCTATGGAGTCGATTGCCGCGCTGCAGGTGTATAGGGGATGGCCATAGGAAATCACCGTCACGTCGGAACCAGATCTGAGGATCTCGGCGGAGGAGAGAGGAAGGGTGTATGATGAGATGGGCACTTGTTCTACGGCGGCGCGATAGAGGGCTTTGGGCTCCATGAAGATGCAGGGGTCGTTGCTGGCGATGGCGGAGAGGAGGAGGCCTTTGGCTTGGATGGGGCTGCGGGGCATGATGACGCGCAAGCCGGGAATGTGTGTGAATAAGCTCTCTGGAGATTGTGAATGGTACCTACAGGCTTGTTAGTAAAGCTGGAAATTTCAAATGGGGATGGAGAGAGGGGGAGAGACGCACATAGCACCATGCCCAACGCCGCCACATGGCATCCTAACCGTCAACCCTCCGACTCCCCGTCCATTCTTGCCGTCTCGATATCTAAACTTTGCAGCCTCATTTACTATCTGATCAAATGCCGGAAACACATAATCCGCAAATTGTATCTCAGCCACAGGCCGCATTCCCTCCGCCGCAAGTCCAATTGCAAACCCCATAATGCCTTGCTCAGAAAGGGGAGTATTGAAGACTCTGTCGCCGCCAAAGTTCTGCGAAAGATTCATCGAGCATCTAAAGACACCACCAAATGCCACGTCCTCCCCGAAGAGAAGGACCGAATCGTCGGATGCGAGGGCAATGGAGAGAGCATCGTTGATGGCTTGGAAGAGGTTCATGCGTTTCGTTGTGCCATTCCGCACTTCGGGAGGTAGTTCTGGATTTTTCAGAGTCAATTGGGAGGAGTGATTGAGGATTGGGGTCGTGGAGAAGTCTGTCGGGATGTTAAGGCGTGCATTCGGACAATGTGTGCTGTATTGACGCCGTTCCTTTGTTGGTGGACATGATGATAACGGTGAAGAAGCAGCGCGCAGGACTTTTGTGGTGGGACGAATAATCTTGAGGGACTTCATAATGGATATCAATCTACAGCAACATAACTATGCAAAATGAAGAGAGAAGCAAGAGAAGAGAAGGAATGTCATCGCAGATGTTGTCGGTGAAGTCTGGGGAATCCGGGGAAGGCCCCTCGGCTACAAGCGGCTTACTACGGCAAGCTCACTGTGCCGCCCCCGCTCGAGGTGTCAGACTTATCGCCGGCCTAGCTTGGCGATAGTTGCTGTGTCAACGGCTGACGAGTGCTGAGCCAAGTAATTGCGAAAAACAATTAAGACGACAGTCGCCAACAGCATTCCGATGTCACTTGCCAGTGCTATTAAATACGATTAATCACATTCTTTCGGTGAAGCGCATAGCGCAGGTTGGAGGATGCCGAGGGAGTCCGAGAGGTCGAGACACAGGGAGCATAGGGAGCATAGGGAGCATAGGGAGCATAGGGAGCACAGAGAGAGAGATCCGGAGAGGGAACGAAGGAATCGAGAACGAGAACGAGACAGAGAAGATCGCGAAAGGGATCCGGATAGAGAGCGGGAAAGGGAACAGAGGAGGAGGGCGAGGGAGAGGGAGAGGGAGAGGGAGAGGGAGAGGGAGAGGAGGAGGTCGCAGAACCCGGATAGAGAATCGAGGGAGTCGCGATCGAGAGGGGAGCTGCGGTCATCGCAATCGAGTTCTCAACCATTATCCGCCGACTCACTGGCGAAACTTGATTATCTTAATGAGAAACGACGATCGCGGGAGCCAGAGGTTAGAGCAGAGCGACCGAGGAAAAAGCGACCGAGGGTCCCTTACAATGAGAAGTACGAGCAGGTCGTCGTCGACAAGCCGAGGCGGCAGCATAAGAAGCGGAAAAGAAGGGTCGTGAGCGGCGCATTATTGGAAGAAGGGGATGGAAAGAGGTTATCTGATTTGCGAGGAGGATATGCACGACACGACGATGAAGAGGATACATCAAAACGGAAAAAGAGGATATGGATTATTTCGGGGGTTATCGTCCTGCTTCTTGCGATTATCATACCAGTTGCCGTTGTTCTTAGCAAGAAGAATAATGGTAACACAACACCAGCAGCAGCAGCTACTTCATCAAACGCTGCGACACCTTCAAATTCGAGTTTGACTGGGGTCGATCCAGCGACGGTACCGTCCGCCGCTAAAGGGACAGATTTGGACCCCTTTTCATGGCTGGATACGACGGATTTTAATGTTACATATACGGCTGAAACTGTCGGCGGACTGCCTGTAATAGGATTATTCTCAAAGTGGGACGACTCTGCGAAAGCAAACGATAAAGTTCCGGCTCTGAATCAGGCATGGGGTTCGTATGAGACGAGGCCGGCAAGAGGTGTCAACTTGGGAGGGTGGCTATCGATCGAGCCGTTTATCACACCCTCACTATTCAGCTCTTACGATTCAAGGCTCGGAATCATCGATGAATGGACACTGTGTGAGCACCTCGGTCCAACGACAGCCAAAGCAACATTAGAAAAGCACTATTCCACCTTTGTCAACGAGCAGACCTTCGCCGAAATCCAGAACGCAGGGCTGGATCATGTCCGCATCCCCTTCTCCTACTGGGCCGTCAAGAATTTCTACGGCGAACCCTATGTCGAGCGTGTTTCCTGGCGCTATCTCCTCCGCGCCATTGAATGGGCACGAAAATACGGTCTACGCATCAATCTGGATATCCACGGTCTCCCAGGTTCCCAAAACGGCTGGAACCACTCCGGACGCCAAGGTGACATCGGGTGGCTGAATGGCACCGACGGGACCCTCAATGGGCAACGCTCCCTTGAAATCCACCGCTCCCTCTCCCAGTTCTTTGCGCAGCCACGCTACAAAAATATCATCGCCTTCTATGGCCTGGTCAACGAGCCGAAAATGACCGCGCTGCAAGCCTCCGATGTCAACGCCTGGACGGCCTCCGCCTACGAAATCGTGCGCCAGGCGGGCATCACGGTGCCTATTGTCTTCGGTGACGGCTTTCTGGGTCTCGCGAATTGGAAGGGACAGCTGCAGAACTATGCCGGCTTAGTGCTCGATGTGCACCAGTATGTGATTTTCAACACGGGGCAGATTGTCTTTCCTCACAAGGATAAGGTTACGTATGCATGCACTGGCTGGACGGATCAGGCGCAGCAGAGTATGGATGTCAAGACCGGTTTTGGACCGACTATTTTCGCGGAGTGGTCCCAGGCGGATACGGATTGCGCTGTGTACCTCAACAATGTCGGGTGGGGTAATCGATGGGAAGGCACGTACGACACTGGAAATCCTCTCACCCGTGTTCTATCCGCTACTTGTCCAACCAATAACGGTGGAGAGACATGCAGTTGCGCCCAGGCGAATGCGGACCCGAGCCAATATAGCGAAGGTTACAAGAGCTTCCTAAAGATGTTTGCGGAGGCGCAGATGAAGAGTTTTGAGGAGGGCTGGGGCTGGTTCTACTGGACGTGGAAAACGGAGAACGCGGCGCAATGGAGTTATGAAAAGGGACTTGAGGTTGGGATTTTGCCGAGCAAGGCGTATGCGCGGGAGTTTAATTGTACGCAGGATATTCCGACGTTCTCCGATTTGCCTGAGAATTACTGAGCGAGGAGTGAATGGATAGGTGTGTGTAGATTGAGACGCAAGTTGGACCATATGGGAGGCGTTTTGGGAAGCATATGAGCATATATGTCATTCTTAGGATTTGGAGAGTCTGACTAGTATATGGGCGTTCAGAATAGCGAGCATTTTCCGATTTGATATGACGATTTCAACTCTTATTTTCCTTCTCCTGGCCCTCACCACAATGCAGTGAGTCTAGGCCTCTTCTGAGGCCTTGAGCACTCTCCCAGTCTTACTAGATGCACACAAGATATAGGAGGTGGACGTAGCCCAAGAATATTCGGGAATGGAAATATTTTTCAGCTTCGTTCTTTCCTTGTCTTGTCGTGTCGTATCCCTCGCCAGAAGCTCAAGATCGGTAACCGTACCTTGAAGGTGTATATCGATAGGCAGGTCCGCCAGTGCCTTTAAAAGCTACGTTAAAAAAATTGTTTGAATAAGCCAGCTCCAGACCCAGAGGTGGGAGCGGGTCTGGAGAGGAGAGAACCGATGCCAATGGAGTGGAATGGGGTTTCAAAGACGGGATGGTCTAAACTCCAACGTCAGAATATCAGCAGACAGTGTCTGATACCTAAAAAGCCAACCCCCATAGACACTCAAAAATCTAAATAGAGTTTTATGGATTATCTACGTTGAGAGGTCTTAAATATCCCAAAAACAGAATCGTTGGCTTGAGCCTTTCTGGGTTAGCAAGTTCCATCGAGAATCCCTTTTCCAGATCTTGCCTAAAGAGCTCCAGACAAGAGCTGGGCAACATCTCAAGTCCAATCCCCGCCATCTAAGGAATCAAAGGCGTCTAACAACGGCAACTGAAGACGAACAATGATCATCTATGCTTAGGTCCCGTCACTAGAAATTAAACTCTAGAAACATTAAACAGGATTAATGTTGTAAATTTAATATAATGCCATGCAAATTTGCAAGTTTTACAAATCCTAATTATTAATCAAGGGTTAAAGAAGAAGCAGATGCATATCTACTAAAGCCCTTCGGAAAATCCATTTAGAGAATTATCTAGCAGATATCTAATACCTCAAAAAGGACAGAAAAACTGCCGATTCTTCGATGCTCGACACCGAGATTCTTCTCACATCTGCAGGTCTCCGATCTCGACGCAATCGACACACAGATGGCATCGATCATGCTAGAACAATGGACACCTCTGTTCTGGAAGCGGGAAACTCCTCCCACCTCTGCTGCATCTGCAAGGTCGCTTCTCCAGGGGCAATGTCTTGAAAACATCGTCATGGATGCAGGCGATGTTCTCATCCAAAGCTCATCTGGACGGAGAGAGCCCAGGATATGATTGAGCCGGCCGACGTCGATTCTGCAGAGGCGGATCATCTAGAGTTAGAGGATTCAGACATGGCGGCCGAGGTATGGGACAATGAGGGCATGGATGAGCTCATGCTTGAACTCATTGAGCGGAAGGAGGCGGCAGAGGCAGCACCAGTGAGCCCGACAAGATTCACACCGCTCTCACCCCTGGAGCACCTCGGGTGACTACTTTGTCATCACAACCGCCGACGAACATCTCCATGCTCTGGCCGTTAATGTCGATGTGCCTAGTGAGGAAACTGGTGGAGTCGGTCAACTACCCTGATCGTCCATGGATGGAGAGAAGGCGCGTGGACGGGACTGTGGTCGGATTGCCTTTTGAAATCACGCTATTTACACCGATCAGTGCCCAGTGGTAATATATACCATCATACATACGGTGTATAATTCAACATATCCCTAAGAACAACAAGCTTATCCTCTCTCTCCTCATTGTTGGCGACATGGCTGTGGTTAGACGAGAGAATATTCTCATCCAAAGAATCCCGGAGGCCCTCCTCAAGCCAGGCAACTCTCAGCCTGCCATATACATGAATCTCCTCCTCGATTAAAATGGGCATCCACTCACACCCAACCAACGAACTGGCCGAAGTGCTTCACTGCCTCGAAGTATGCTCGGATCGAAACAATGAAACAAGCGATGAAGTGGCTGCCCAAATAGACGGGAAATTCGGCATGCGGAGTCCAGCGTTCCACGCCGAGTGCCATGGATGCAGACACTGGCCTCATGACCTGGGCCGAGGTGCAACAGTGGCTATACCTCGACGCCGTCATCAAGGAGGCGTTCCGGCTCCACACCGCCGCGGGTTTGCCGCTCGAAAGGCATCGTGCCTGCGCAGGGTGCGGAGATCTCAGGGAGATTCGTGCCCGGAGGGACCATCGTGGGTTGTTCGTCGGTTCGCCCGAGATCTTCGGCAGACGCCCACGGTATCCAACCAGAGAGATGGCTCGAGGGGGGCGCGAACTTAGAAGGGGCGGGAAAGTCTAAAAGAAATGAACGCTATTAGGTTCCACTTCAGCATAGGCATTCGGACGTGTATCGGGAACAACATCAGTTTACGGGAGAGCTACAAGGTGGTGCGAGTGTGCTGCGCCGGTTCGAGCTCGAGCTCGAGCAGTCGGAGGGGGAGTGGAGGTTGCATAATGCGTGGTTTGAGAAGCAGATGGATTTATAAGTTTATTTGTGCGGCTTAGGCAGAGGGAGATTGTCAGGTCTGAGTTGGGGCCTAATGTCTAAAGCGGTTCTAGAAATAGGGGGTGACGGAATATGGAGGTAAAATAGGGGGGAGTCAGGTAGAGGGAAGGGTAAGCGACTAATGGGTTGCGGAAAACGAATAGGTGTTGAAATCATCTAGGATTAACTATATATTCACATTATTTAAAGCTTCTTGATTATTCTTGTGAATATAAAACATCTATAGACCTTACTTGTGCCATGAATCCATGATGGCTTTTCTTGACCCCGCCCATTCAATGGCCGCCCGTTCCTTCTCCGTATCGCACAAAATTTCCCCCATTCCATTGGTGAACTCTCATGCCAACAGAGGTGGGAAATCTCATGGCTCTCGTCTGTTTCTGGAAATAATAGCAAGTTACTGTGCCCTTTGTGGCCAAATCTTAGAGTTGCGACGCCAGCGATCCATACACTATACATTCTGGTCAGGCTCAAAATACACGGGTGTATAAGCTAAAAGCCACTACTTCAAGGCGAATGGAAAGGACATCTGGCATATTCTCCATTTTCTGCTCTCCATCTCCACAACAAGTGGCCTTTTTTTCTTCCAAAATAGAAGCTAGAGGAGAGGCACTGGCTCGCCTTCAGTTCGAGAGACTCGTAAGCACCCAGACGGACTTCCTGAAGCACAAGTACCGGCAGGCTTTTCTCGACGCAAAAGCTACCTAAGGGAAGCGTAATGGCAGACAGAGTCCGAATCGGATCCTGTAAACTCAGATAGAGAGATTCTTTCTTCATCGATCAACCACTCAACTCAAATGCTCTGCTTCCGAGTGCCTGTTCTAATTATGTGATCTAGCAAAGAAGAGACAATATGCATGAAATAATCTATGCATTGTCCCGAGAACGTTGATCCTAGAAGCACCTGGATACACGTCTTAATGCATGAATGTTTAATAATGCATATCTACTATTCCTCTTCACCATCCCCTCACATGCGGCCGGTCCTGAAATCCCATCTTGATCTCCCTCTTCCTAAACCCAATCCCGGGCACCCCCGATCTCAGCGCTAGGCTACTCAACACAACACTGATCGAGCTCAACGCCATCGCCAGACTGGCCCACACGGGGTCCAGCCTCACATGCTCGCCCGCTGGGGTCTTGAGAGCGTAAAATGCCCCCGCAGCCACGGGAATCGCGATCAGGTTATACACCAGCGCCCACGCGAAGTTGAACTTAACGCGTCGGAACACCATGTGCGAGAGATCGGCCAGCGTGATCAAGGACTCGAGATTCGAACCCACCAGTACGAACTCCGCCGCCGAGATCGCGATGTCCGAGCCCGAGCCGATCGCGATGCCGACGTCTGCCGCCGTCAACGCGGGGCTGTCGTTGATGCCGTCTCCCACCATTGCCACGATCGCCCGCCCGTCGCCCTGCTCAGACTGCAGAGAGCGCTGCAGATCGCGGATCCGATCCGCCTTCTCTCCCGGCAGCACCCCCGCGATGATATTGCTCGGAAGAATCCCCACGTTAAGTCCGACCGCATGTGCCGTAATCACATTATCGCCACTTAGCATCCACACATCCATGCCCCTCTCTTTCAGCGCCCGGACAACGAAGGGTGCTTCCGGACGTATCGGGTCAGCGATCGCAAACATCGCCGCGAAATGGCTCCACCGCGCATCCGTTGCAACGCTGTCGTCTACTGGATAGCTACTCGAGAAGCCCGCAAGCACGATGCTATTCCCCTCCCGCTTCCACGTCTCCAGAATCCGCTGCGCAGTCTCGGGGACCTCGATCCCGAAATCCTGCATCAGCGCCTCGTTGCCGATGAGGAGTTCCGTCACCTTATCGTTGTAGAGGGCGAGGCCGCGCATGCCGCGGCCTGGAATCTCTTCCACCTCGGTGATGTCCGCCTTCTCGGTGCCCTGCATACGGCAGAATTTCACAATGGCTTTGGCGACGGTGTGGCTGCTGTTGCTCTCGATCTGGTAGATCATGGCCAGTAATATGCGTTCGGCGAGAAGAGGTTGGTGGATTCCGACGACGGGGATGGGCAGATATTGGGTCACTGCGGGTTCGCCGCCCATGGTGAGCGTGCCGGTCTTGTCGAAGACGATGCAGTCGAGCTTACTTGCTTTCTCGAATGCCTCGCCACCTCCTTTGACAAGAATGCCATGCTGTGCTGCCAATCCACCGCCGACGAAAAGAGCAGTCGGTGCAGCAAGAGCCAGGCCGCAGGGGCATGCGACGACAAAGACAGCGATAGCAAACTGTAAGCTCCACGTCACCCATCCTCCTTGGCCATCATGGATATCCAAATAATCGTCTGGCAATTTGCCACTCAATCCCAAACTGAGCCAGATAATCCAGTCGATGACAGCTAAGAATGTGATCGCAGGCACGAAATACGCCGTCAGTGTATCCGCTATGCGTTCGATCGGTGCTCTTCTGGTTTGACCCTCTCGTACGGCCTTGACGATCTGGTCAAGCATGCTCGTTCCGGTGACACCAGTGATCATAATGCTGATCGGTGCGCCTTTATTTACTGTGCCGGAGAAGACTTCGTCGCCGAGATGCTTCTTGACGAGTTTTGATTCACCGGTGAGAGAGGACTCATCGAAGACTGCCTCACCTTCCGTAATTGTGCCGTCACATGGCGGAGATGCACCATGTAATACGCGCACTCTATCACCGTACTCGATGAGGTCAACGCTGACCTGATGAATCTGTCCATTTTGTGTATCCACAAGAATAGCCTCCGTAGGTCGTAACTTCCCAAGCAGAGACACTGCGTCGCCAGTCCGCGATTTGCTATATGCTTCGATATACCGACCAATGAGGAGGAACATTGTAAGGAAGACGACGGAGTCGAAATAAAAACTCCTATCATCGACCATCTTTGGTTTTGTAACTCCAGCAGCGATGAGTTGCGCCACAGAGGACCAATAGGCAATGGACGTGCCGAGAGACATCAGCATATTCATGCTTCCAAAGCGATAGAAACGCTGCAGGATAGGCGTCTTATTCCCTCGCCTCCATAATGACTGTATCTCCTTTATTGCTCGTCGGTGGAAGACATCGGCGGCGAGGAAATAGACGGGTGTGGAAAGGATGAAGAGAATCCACTGTGCGCGACTGACGTTTGCAACCCAGGGCTTCGTTACCCATATTCGGACTGGATGTGATGACGGGATTAGACTCATGAAGACTACGCCGATGATAAACGTAGGTATCGCAATAGCGATAGTAAAAAGAATGCGAAGCAGTAGTCGCTGCTGTTGTTGTGTATGGAGTGCACGTGAACGCTCTTCCAACGTCGGTGGATGGTATATTGACACGTGGAACTTAGGATTGAGACCTGATATGGTGGCTACAATATCTCGGACCGTAAAATTGGGCAACAGCGGCACATAGCTCAATTTCAAAACCGGGTCCTTGAGCGTTAATGGTTTCTCAATGCGTATTGCTGTCCCAAAATGCTCGAGAGCCCGAATGACGTTCCCGGGACAATGACTGCAGAACATATCTAAGACCTGGATTTCGACCGTCCGTCGCTGGCTGCCCTTCGGAATTTGGCCGAACTCCTTCAAGCTGTCCAGTGTTGCTTCGTATCCAAGATCCTCGATAGCGTCGGTGATGTCCTTGAGATGATTTTTGCCGGAAAAATCGACCGACGCACTATTCGTGACCAGATTCACTGTGATATCCTTGACCCAATTCTTGCTTTGGAGAGCGGTCGTAATTGAATTAGAGCATGAAGCACAAGTCATCCCGCCAATCACTATGCTTGCCCGCCATGTATCCAATTTCGAAGTGTCTAATTCAGAGACGCTGTTCAAGACTGCTTCGTATCCAAGCTCTTCGATAGCCGATACCACCTCCTCGAGATGTTGCTTCCCGACAATCTCGACAGTCGCACTGTTGGAGAGAAGGTTGACAGTAACATCTCTAACCCAGTCTTTGTGCTTCAGTTCCAGCGTGATAGCATTCGTGCACGACGCACATGTCATCCCCCCAATCGCCACGTTTGCGTTCCATATATCTCGTTGATCTTCGGCGCCATCGGTAACGACAAAAGGCTGTTGTGACGACGACGTAGGCACTATCTCATCCACAGCACCATCAAGGTGACCTGTAGCATGCCGTAGAAGTGGCTGGTTCGAGATAGCTACTGATAGCATGCTGTGTGGTTTTGTACTTCGATAGCCCGTCTTCTTGCATAATTCACAGTCCTGCACATGTCTCAATCTCGATCTCTCTGAATCATCATCTCTTCCTAAAGGCCTCAGCCCGAAACAATCACTTTGGCTGAACAGTTCATCAAGTGCGCCAAGATCGTTTCCGGATTCCAGTCCTCCCCTTCTCTTGGCCACGTCCCGTGCGATCCCATTTTCGGTGATACTGCAGACCTCGAATCCTGCTTCTTCGAGTGCGCGCTGTAGGGATGTGATATGGAGAGCGGGCGCGTGAGTGACAGTAACCCAGGAAGTGACTACCGACGGCTGTACTGACGTGGGCTTCGGAGAGAGGCTGTATAGTGCGTTTTCGATATTAGAGACACAGGACGGGCAGTGTAGGTTCGATAGGAGAAAAGAGGTCGTGGCCGTGGGTGAATGTGGTTCATCGGACGAAGTTGTGGAATCCATGTTGCCTATCATCAGCAATGCGCGACTCTCGGAACTATGCTAACTGGCGAGTCGGGTGTGGTGGAGTTTGAGGAACAGAAATGAAGATGAAGGATATAGGTATACGACTTTGAGAATGTATACGACTTTGAGGTCTTATAGGTATTGTATAGTCATTCTCGTGGCCAAAAAGCGCACAAAAGGCGCAACGCACAACAGGCGCAACGCACAAAAGGCTCACACCAGGCAGGACGCAACTCCCTTGCTTTGCTTGGATAGGTAAGCACCGATGAGCTAAGCAGATAGAATAATAGAATGCACTCTCTGGACAAATGGAAGAAATGAAATGCTTGACGTGAAGGACAAACGAGACGATGAGATGATAATTACCAATATTCTAGTAGTGTACCAGCTGTTGTCATGTTCGATGCCGTGTTTTGCTGTGTTTTGCTGTGTTTTGCCCATGTGGTAATGATGTCAGATGCCAAGACATTATTTGCGGGGTCGTCCAAGCGAGAATACCTGCCACCGTCGACAAGGCTGAGAGTTATGTGACAGCCTCGTGGTGAGGACAACAGACAGAACGAGGACGAGGACGATGTTTCATTCTCAAGCCAGAGCTGATGTAAGGCAGACATGAATCATGAACTAATGCTTCTGATATAATGCCTATGTACTCCCTACTGTGTATCTCCAAAGTATGCCAAATCAAACTCCCTCCCTCCGTCCAAAACTCCTGCTCTCACGTCGCATCATCTCCATCAATACTCCTCCTCACTATCTTCATCCTCCTCCGGAACCATCGCCCTATACCGTCTACTCCTCAAATCCCCCTCCAGCCCTCCCTCGCTCCCATCCTCCATATCCATGTATCCCCCACCTCCCACGAGACTCAGGGCAACCGGCAGGAACACCAGCGCATGACTCGCCGCAAACACCACCAGCGCGAGCCAGATCCTAAAGTAATAGATCTCGAAGATCTTACTCCTCGTAAACGCTAGCACTGACACGCCAAGTAGCTTGGTGATTGTGATGCCGCTGAAGACAGAGCCTCCGACGTTAACCAGAGCTGTCCAGGCACGAGCGTCGCGGCCACGGAAGGTGGCGGACGCACGGGAAAGGAGGGAAAAGGACGGGTAGGTGTAGGCGCGGGCGATGTGCGCGCAGAACTCGACGCCGATGCCGATGCAGATGATCAGGTTGACGAGACTGACGGCATTGAGCGAGACGTCGAAGACGGCCATGGTTCCGATGATATCCGTTACAATCATCGCGACGGTAAATGTCACGACCAAGCCCGTTCTCAGGGAACCGAGTAGGAGCGTTGTGATGAAAAAGATGATCCCGAGCGCGCTCAGCAGAAGTGTCGTGGTCAAAGAGACGATGGTGGCGTATTGATCAAAAAATACATAAAACAGCGAGTATGGGAATACTTCGATGCCTGTCTTCTCAGACACCGTATTGGCAATCCGTCGCGCACTGGCATATGCCTCGATAAAATCCTCCTGGCTCCTCAACGGCGTATGGCTTGTCCTGAAATGGCTCGCCGGAATCGTCATTGTCTCCCCATCAACCACCAGTGCATTACTATACGCAGCCTTTCCACCAAGCGGGCAGTCGTTACTGATTGGCTCTTTGATCCATCTCTGCAAATAATGCACGAACTCTTCACCTTCCGGCATGCCATAGAGTGTGATGTTCCACGCTGGGTCGCGGTCTTCGAAACAAGGCACACGACCGTTCATGCAACATTCTTGCTCGGGGTTGAGCCATCGGAAGTAGTCGTCGATCCATGAAGCAGCTGGCGCCGCGATGTAGGAGATGTTGGCGCGCTTGCGCTCTTGCTCAAGGACATTGGTTAGGGATTGTGATTCGCAGGTTGTGAAGCGGGAGCAGATCTGCTGCTGATGGGCTCGTTGGGTGGCATTCAATTCACGCGTGACGAAGTATACCGGCGGTCCGGCATCGAAATAGTCATACAAGTCGTTGAAATACTGGATGAGGTAGGAATCATCCGGGATGGCTACTCGTTGATCTAAGCCGAGCTTGACTTCTGGGATGAGAGAGACGCCAGCTGTGAAGATACCAAGAAAGATGACGACGATTAGTACCTTTGTCTGGCGGCCGAGCAAGAATGGAGCGTACGTCTTGCGGATGAACTTCTGAAGTGTGCTTTCATCTACACCAGCACCTTCATAGTATCGGGCACTGTTACAAAAATCAGCGTCGCCCAGATGGACGCGGGCGCTCTTGATCTGGACACAAGGAAAGCAGTCGGCTCTGCGGTCTTCAACTCGGCGCTGGTTTAATGCCAATACAGAGATGAACATCGTAACTTGCAATATAGCATTAATGAACACTGCTCCTGCTGCATAGATAGCGAAGTTTCGTACTGCAGGCATGCCAACAAAAGCACCGAGCGCAAAGGCAATAGTCTCTGTCGAGGCCGAGAGTAGGATAGATGGTCCCATGCGACCAAGAGCCTTGGCAATGCGGTCTTCAACGAGATCGTCTGGATAGCTGATATTGACACGTTCGAATTCATGCACGATAAGGAAGATGTTGTCAACACCGACCGCGAGAACTATGAAGGGGATGACTTCTGCAATGATCAGAGTAACTTTGATCCCAAGAGCACTGAACAAGCCCACCGATGCAGAGATTGACATCAAGACAATGAGAATGCCTACAACTCCAAGAGTAAACTTGGATTCCACAAGAGCCGAAGCCGGATTGCTGAGCAATGTCTTCAACGACAGAGTAGTAGATCCCAATGCCAAAGAGGCATAGAGGAACATGAATATATAGCTGATGACCACAATCTTCGCATCCGTGTTCGTAGACTTGTTGAGTTCAGCCTCAAGACTGATATCGGTAGTGAACGAGATTCTAAGACCACGCTCCTTTGCCTCTCCTTGCAGATCAAGCAAGAATGCTCTCATCGATGTCTCCCAATCCATTGCACGCTCAACCTCAGGAGTACCCTCTGCATGGTTATTGACAACCCAGGTCGCAATCAAGGCAGTAGAATCAACTACATCACCAGACTCTTCCCATCCGCCAAGAATCATATTCGGTGGTAATGGCTGGCCTGATTCTGGCCGGCACTCAACTGGTGATTTGGCGCAGTTCCGGAGGTAGTTCTTCCATCCATTTGGACTGAGCATATCGGCATCATTACCCCAATATCCAGTCACAGACTGAATGACACATGCATCTCCCACTGGCTTGAAACAAAGATCATTGAGTGTAGCACCATAACTTGGACCGGTAAGCTTGTTGACTCTGTCTTCGACATCAAACCACCATTTCAACGTATCGTAACTCAGAACAGGTCCTGGTCCGTCAGGATGCGTATCGTTAACCAGAAACACCTGCTCGGCGCGATAGAATGGACCGAAGTTTTTGTCAAAGAAAGCCTTTTCCTCTGCCGCAGCAGATGTAGGACTGACCCACAATCTCGCAGGATCCCTCTCAATATCAAAGTTCATCCATCCAAGACTTAGTAATCCAACAACGATAACACTAAAGCCAATGGTGAGTCCTGGAAAGGCAGCAGCAGCATATCCAAGCTTTGAAAACGCATTGTCGATAATGCTGTTCAAGCGATAAGTTCGCTGAGGACGGTCGTACATAGCTCCATTATTCACGAGATCGCCCTCCTCGTCTTCATCATCGCTCGGTGTAGTATCCTGAAGCAATCGCATTCTCTGGCTCCTACGCTTTGCATGCTTCGCCCATGCAATATGGCCGAATATTGCCGAGAGCAGGAGGAGGATGAAAATACTATACGTAAGAATTGCACCAAAGCTCAGACAAGGAAGCAATCCGACATGGCAAGCGCCCTTCTCCTTCACATCTTCCATCTTAGGGCAGACAGCTGGACAGTCCACACAAGCGCATCTGAAAGCCTCATCCTCGTCGTTGCACTTTTTGGGATTCATATCCGTTGGCTCCATGCCCGGCTCCGTATAATTCTTCGGCGACGGATAGTTAATCTGGAATGGGCTCCCAAGGAACTTCTCATCGCCCAGAAATTTCAAGAATGCAGCATAGTCCTTCGCACCACCGCCAATAAAATCCATCGCATTCGAATTCGAAGCGCCAAACTTGACATCCTTGCAGCTATCGTAAAATCCGGAGGCGTATTCGGCTGAGACGAGTTGATCCAACTCCGCCACAATCTCCTTTTGTCCCTTTGGCGTCACCTTTGTGACATTGATAAACAGACTTTGATCCGGACTACATGTAAACGTGCAGAATAGATTGAAGAAGTTTTCCTTGCAAGCTGGACACGCGCTGATAATCGGCTGCGCCTTCTTCAGATTGCTCTCCAAATCATCCAGTTGTTTCCCTTCACAGCATACCGGTCCCTCGCTCCATTTCGGGCCACAGAGAGCGACCAAATGCCTTCTTGTGTCCGCTGAGGGCTCCTCAGCGAGGCCATTGTCGGGACAGGGTAATTCAGGCCCGAAGATGTTTTTCTTCCCACAGGTGCCGCGGATTGCGCAACGCCCGGCTTCATGGATGGGAGTGTATGGGTCGGCAATAGTACTGGTCGCTAATAGCGCTGCAAGACCGCCGATAAGCTGCCACGAGCGACGCATTGTCGCGATGGGTGAACCTCAGAGACTCTGGGCTGCTGGGCAGACGACCGGCGTCGAGTGGCGACAGCGTCCACGGCCGGTCAAGTTTCGAAACGATCGAGGGAGAAAGACTTCGCAGGCTTGAGGTATCGAGTTGATGTCAGGCACAGAGATTGTCGATGCAATATCCTTGATGTCGTCCCTTTGTGGTGTTGTTTGCTCATCGGCATCGGCACATTGGAGGTGAGGTACAGTACAACCCTGATGTCTCGAGTCACCAGGTACCGATGCTTGGCGCGGGATTCAAGTGCGTCATTTGCCAGGGTTCCGCGTCGTGACACTCTCTCACATCTGGCGAAGAATAATTATGTTCACGTGATTGATTCTGGTGCTGCTTCTGGGAGCTATGTGTGACAACCATAATGGTAACGAATGCTATGTAGAGCAGACTCCAAAATGACTATGAATTACCAAGGATCTACCGTTGCATTATGTTGATGAATATGGTACGATGAGGTCGACATTGAGCCGAAGTTGAGACATACGTGATTCATTCACTACCGTGGTTAACAGTACACGCATAATAAGAGAATATACCACAACGATTCAGCCATGCCGCATAGAGCCGTTTTCAAAGTCTATTATTGACAATATGTACAATCCGCCTGAAAGCTCTAATACCTTATTTCTTGGGCTCCTCCTTCTTTTCCTCTGGCTTGGATGTTGGCAGCGTGAACGACTCTGGTTTGCGATCAATACCGGCTCCAACTTGCTCCCAGGTGCTGCTTCCGCCCTCGAAGTTTCTGAAGGCCTGGGTCAGCTCCAATGGCTCAACAACGATGCGCTTCTTCTCCTCGTCGTATCGGATCTCGGTATATCCGGTAAGGGGGAAATCCTTCCTTAATGGATGACCGTCGAACCCGTAGTCGGTCATAATGCGGCGGAGATCCGGGTGGCCGACGAAGAAAACACCGAACATATCGTAGACTTCACGCTCATACCAGTTGGCACCGTCATAGAGGGAGGTGATAGATGGAACTGGCTGGGCCTCGTCGGCGTAGGTCTTGACTCGTATCCGAGAGTTGTGGCGAACACTGAGAAGATTGTATACGACCTCGAATCTTTGGTCGCGCGTAGGAAAGTCGATAGCTGTAATATCGGAGATAGTGGTGAATTCAGCCGCAGTGTGGTTCCTGGATAGCAAGTGTTAGTAGCTATGTCTTCCGCGCAGCAATACTCAATGGGCCCATTGATCGGATATGGCAATGCTTACTTGAGGAACGAAAACACTGGAATGACTCCGGATGGCGGAATATAGATTGTGAGCTCATCCTTCCAGACACTGTACTGCTGGACGTATTTCGGGAGACAGGACAGGACGTAAGCGCCGTATTTGTGCATGGCCTCCGCCCTTGAAGCGTATTTGTCGGCTGGGTTCTCAACCGGGACATGCAATGGCTCCATTGCTATAGAATCATTAGCCTGTGAAGCGTGCCCTTGTGCCGCAAGCCTTGCAGTCTACATACGTGGTCGCTTCGCAAACCTCATGTTTGGCACATCACTGCCGGCGGCGAGGTTGATCGCTCTGCGAGTCGCGGGAGCGAGGAAGCCCTTGCTGCCCTGCCTTGCGGCGGATGCCAACGGACGGCTGAGTCTCATCGACATTTTGTGAGGTGTTGTGGTTGGCCTGCAATTGCAATCCGTCGCTGGTGCTTTCTCCGCAAGCTCATTGAAGCTGGAAGCATCATCCGTCGATTTCGGGACAACAGGCTGGTCACGTGATTATGCGTGTTGAGTTGGTGACACAAATTACCGAGATTTAGCGTCGTTTAAACTTGAAGAAGGCGCGTTCGCATCGTCCAGATCAACCTTTCAAAACCACATCAAAGCCTTCGCCATATACCCTTCACGCCTCCCAGCAGCTTTCTCTTATTTCTCCTCTACGGCGCATACCAGCTGCATGCGTTAACAAGGCATCCCACTGCCTATAAGATCACGGCCTCTCTTTTCCGCCACCCGATCGTCTTTCGACCATCCTATACACTCCACACATCATGGCATCCTCAAGTAGAGTCCAACAGGACAGCTTCATAGATGACGATGATCTTACATGGTATGTCTTCATGACGTTCAGCACTTCTCTCGCCCTCAGAACCCCGCTGACGTCCTCCCAGTCCCCTCTGCGTGGAGGAGTTTGATCTCTCGGATCGAAACTTTCGACCATGTCCTTGTGGATATCAAGTACGTACTTTGACCTCATCTCTGTATAATATGAGATATACTTTTCATGCGAAGAGTGTCCGGTCGTCTCTTTTACTAACACTCCACTCCAGGTCTGCCAGTTCTGCTACAACAATATCAAGAACAATATGAACGGCTTGTGTCCCGCCTGCAGAAGACCTTACGATGAAAAGACAATGGAATGGAAGGTCGTCACACCAGAAGAGTACGTCGCCTGCTTCTGGAGTAATCGCCCCGTATTGCCTGTTCCATAAGTGCTAACGAAATTTTGCCTAGGGTCGCCCAGTTCAAGGCAAATGTACAGAAGAATGCGAAAAAGAAGGCGGAACAACGCCACAAGGAAGCCCAGAAACGCGAAGTCGAAAGTCTTAATCGAAAGCATTTAGCCGGACTCCGAGTTGTCCAGAAGAATCTTGTTTATGTGGTTGGACTCAGCCCAGGCATTCCGGAGCAAGATCTTCTAAAAACACTGCGTGGCGACAAATACTTCGGACAATATGGAACCATTGTCAAAATCGTCGTCAGCAAGGCGAAGCAAGGCGAAGCGCCTCTAAATAACGGTTCCCTTGGCGTCTATGTAACCTTTGCTCGAAAAGAAGATGCAGCGAAGTGCATAGCCGCTGTCAACGGGTCCCAAAATGGCGATAGGATCTTGCGAGCTCAACTGGGAACGACAAAATATTGCTCCGCCTATCTTCGGAACGAGATCTGTACAAATAAGCAATGCATGTTTCTTCACGAACCTGGCGATAATGATGACAGTTATTCACGCCAAGATTTATCTACCATTAATAGTGTCAACACACAGCGTCCTTTACCGGTCAGTGCCTTATCTTCCGGACCTGCAGCGCAAGCGGCTCGACAAGCAGCGCAAGTTCAAGCGCCAATTCAACAAGCACAGCCTGTTGCAGCGGCCTCTCAGCCAATGGCTCGTGAATCAAGCAAAGATGGATCAGATAATGGTGATGGCTCAGCTTTGCCTTCATCCGCCAGTTGGGCGAAAGGTGGTCAACAATTTAGCAGAAGAGGCAGCCTTGCAACTAGTGCTGCTGCTTCCAGCCCGGTCATTTCGACGTCTTTACCAGCAGCTGTCCACGAAACGGACGATCCTGACTCGCATGATGATCATAGCGAGCATATGCATGAAAATGCTCCGTCTGAAATCGCGCAGCCACCAGCACCACCTCGATCACCTGTGGACCCCATACTTGCTCAGATTTTAAAGTCGATCAGTTATCTCTCGACAATAACAGACAATCGTACGGACAAGAGCGAGAAGGAGTCTCAGGTGGCATTTTTGCCTTTATGGGACGAACAGGGAGGTTTGAAACGGAGGTTGATACGTGAGCAACAAGAAGAAGCCTCGAGGCTGCATATTGAGCAAGAGCTTCAAGAAGAGACGAGGTCTGCTCCAGAAGTTCCAGAAGAGCAAGAGCCTGGAAGCGGTAGCGGTCAGTTAGGTGGCGAACCTGAGGATAGGGATGATGTCAGGGAGGGAGGACTTCAAAACTTCCACGACCAAAGACGTCCAAGCGCTCAGTTACCTATTCAGCGCTCTTCACAGGAGAATGGCATTTTTGGTGGGATCGGAGGACAGAATTTCTCTCCAAACATTAGCAATTTGGCTTCGATCAATGGTCGCTCGTTGACACCAATGCAACAACAGCAACTTCTCTTGTTAAAGTCTAGCCAGCCACAATCTGCTTTTATGGACCAATATCCCCCAGGGATTGCTGGATTGGGTGCGCAGTCAGGTTTGTTTCAGCAGCAAGGCCACAATCGCCAATCGTCTAGGTATAACTTTGCCAACGATGCAGCATCTACTGCCAAGGCCGCCCTAAATACCAAATTGTTGGGACAGCAGTCGATGATTGGACTTCAACAAGGAAATCAATTCTATGGTTCGACTATGCCTGGCCCTCCACCTGGGCTCAAATCAACCGGAACACCTCCTAACGGGATGTTTGGCCAGTCTCAGTTTGGTGGCTCGGCCTTCGGAGCGACGGGTAAAGAGAACAACAACGATATTCTTCGAGAAATGTTAAGGAATCGCGGCGGTATTGGCGCAGGAGGTGTGGGACAGGGTGTTGAAGCTGGAAAGCGTGAGTTTATGTTTCCTTTTTCACATCAGTACCCGTCTACCTCCACTCCAGCTCCTGCTTCTGGCCTCCTGGCATCGCTCTATGGTCCTCAGCCTGGAGCATTCCAAGAATTTGGTCCAAAGCAGAAGAAGAAGGGAAAGAAGCACAGACATGCTAACACTTCCTCCTCTGGGGGAGGTGGTCTAGTCGATCTTGCGGACCCAAATATCTTGCAGGCGAGGATGCCACACCAGCAACAGAGCAATGCCGGGGCCGGACAGGGACTGTTTGGGGGTCAGACACAAGGTGGGTACAATCAGAGCATGATGTACGGCGCAGCATTCAGAGGTGGATGGTAGATACGAAAGTCTATGGGCGTTATTTGGCGAGCATTAGTTAGCGGTAGCCTTCTGTGGCACACGGCGTTTCTCATGTACCCGTCAAGGGCATGTTTTTATCACACAATATCCGGTGTTAGCGAGCATGACAGGCTTCCTTGCATGGAAGCAGGGAGCTCTTTGGCGTCAAGCATTGTTTTTTTCTCTTGGAAAGGGGTTTGCTGGGCTTTGCTCTTATGTTCTTTGCGATGGGCAAACACATTACCCCTTGCTCGAGGTGGTCATTACAATGGATTCATCATCGTCACGTCTCGACATTCTTCATGTACGTTAAATTCCCCTATCCTACACGTCCTGGGATGGGTGGTTTGTCAATATAATTTTCTCACACATTTTGTGCCTTCAGTAGATTTCGAGACGAAAAAGACGATGATGGATCCTGTATTGTAGCTTTGTCCCATCGTGATCGACTTGGAGCATTGATCTCCAGCCAGGCCATGTCTGTCCTGAGTCAACTATGCATGCACCTGTTATCGTCATCGATTGTTTCTTAAGTCTCTGAGTTGCAGCAGCGGCCTCTTACTAACTGTGTGTTGCAGATGATGGTTTACTTTCCATGGACGAAGACGCTTTGCACTCTGTGGATGCCTTGGTGGCAGAAAGTGTCTCCGAAGTCCACGCCAGTCCATTCCACCACGATTATCCTATGCCTTCTCGGTCCTCAACACCGTCAGTGCCTCCTGGATTCGGCCTACCTCATGCTCATCCATCGCCAACCATTCGTGAGGAACCAATAGCCAAGGTACAATCTAGGATTCCTACGGTACCTGCACCAGCGCAGTTTACGCCACCTCGAGGCATTGCCACAACGCATGTTCCTCGAGTCGCGACGCCTCTTTCAACAGTATCAGTTCCCCCTACACCGACGCCAGTTCCGGCCGTTGTCGCAAAGCCTGCAGTATTAGCAAAGGCCCAAGCAAAAGAGCAAGCTAAGGATGAAATCAAGTCGTTGGCAAACAATACTGGCCTTTCGAAGACGATTGCTTCTCAGGCATCTCAAAGTTTTGCGCCGCCAGTCCTTCAGCCAGAGGACTTTCCGGTTCTTGAAAAGGGAAAGGCCAAGGACGTTGCTATTCCCTCCGGCCCTCGAGCTATGGCAGCTGGCTCGAAAAAGGCTGCTGCAACACCGAGCAGTACTGCGTCTGTCACTCCCACACTCACCCCTTCTAAGACTCCTGCTGTGAAGAAGTCAACGCCAGGCATACTCAATATTTCTGTTCCGACGCAACCAGCAGCAAAAGAAGTTACAGCCAAGGAGCCAGCCAGCAAGCCAGTCGTTGAATCATCAGCATTCCCTCCGCTCCCACCAAGCACTCCTGCGACATCTGTTGCATCATCTCCGGCACCCAAAGGTCCCAAAACCATCCGAGTTGTTCCTACACCAAAGACAGAGTTATCATCAATGGGCCCGACAACACCTTTATCTGCTGTCTCAAATCACCCAGCAACTCTTCCAAATAGTCGCCAACCTAGCATTGTCTCCAATTCAAGGCTTGAGAGACCAGGCACACCTGCTAGCGAGATCATTTCTGACAATGCCTCCCTTACATCTGCTTCCTTATCACGACCGAGCTCTCCACCGCCAACCAGAGTCGGCTCTGCACCTGTAAGGACCACGACCAAGAGTCAACTGAAGAAACAACGTCGTGAAGCAATGAAGGAGAAGGGGAAGTATGAGATAGAAGCTGCAGCTGAGGCTCCAGATGCCGAGGAGATTCGACCAATTATGGGAAGAAAGAAGAAGCAGAAGAAGACCAAGGTTAGCAACGCGGTTGGATCGCCCACTCCTTCCGCTAGCCGACCATCAACTCCAAAGCCTGCGGATAAGGCTGAGCTGGACAAAAATGACAAATCAATCGATGCTCCAGATCCCTCAAAGAAGTCGAAAGGCTCTGAGTCCGAGACCGCTTCCAAGGCCAATGATGCTAAAGGCAAGGGCAAGAATAAGGCTGAAGAGCCAGTGCATCCTAGCCCTCCCGCGCCTACAGCTGAGATTGTGGATGAGAATGCTGAGAAGCCAATTCCGACTCCTTCGGCTGTTCTTCGGGACCTACTTTCTCATGGAGACATTTCTCAACCAGATAACCTCGCTGTTTTTAAGCCACCTGTTGGCTATAACCATCGTGTTGAGTATCAAGGTGATCTGCAGGATCTGGATGGCAAGTTGGTGATTACTGAGGAAGACCGTGCAGCTTTGCTATCTGGAAGGCCAGTCCACAAGGTTATGCAGGGTCTCAATCGGATTATGCTCACACCGAATGGTGATTGTGTTCGAAATCTGACTCCTGATGAGGAGGAACGCTATTTGGAGCTTCAATCTCGCATTTTCCAGGAGTCTGGCCCGACGGCTTTTGTGCCTGCTAGGCATAATGCCAGCAATGGCTTCACGCTTATTGGAGGTCGTGCCGTGCCAAATGGACCTCCTGCTTTCTTCCCTCCACTGGATCGCAGCCAGACTACTGCTCCCCTGGATCCAGTTAGCAAGATCCAGCGCGACGAGGCCTTGAGCTACATCAATCAATATGTCTTGCCTTCACTTTCGACAAACTCTCAGCTTGAGCGTGCATTGAACGCCAATGCTCTCGATGCGGAGGTGCTTCGTCCAGCTGATCCTCAAACATGGGCTTCATGGGGAGCTTCAAATGGTCAAGTTAATATGGCGAATCGGGATAATCGTTCCGGCCAAGAGACGCCATATGGCGGGAACAGACAAGATGGCATTCTCGCTAGCGGCCTCGAGAGCATGACGGCGCATTTCGCTGTCGGCCGGGAGAACGGTCGCGGCCAGCCATTGGGCAACGTAACGCTGCTCAGCCTATCGGACAGCGAGACCGCGATGCAGAGCGCGAAGAAGGAGACGGAGAAGCTGGAGAAGAGCCTGAACCAGCTGCTGAAGAAGAACCGGCGGCTGCTACTGGGTGCGGGTCATTGACGGCGCGCAAGGAGTTTAGGGGTTGGGGTGCTCAGGATGGGAATTGTGTGCTTTGGCGTTGTGGAATTGTGTCTGCGGATACTGGTGGTTAAGGCGCTGCGGGTCGCAGTGCTCTGTACAATTTTGGTGTGTGTTTGGACTTGGAGACAAGTGTTGACTGTTACAGCGCTATTGGCTGGATGGCTTGGGAGGGTTTTGTAAGAAAGGCATTGCTATGTGTATGATTGAGCGCCCACCGTCACAGACGATATTTGTAGAGTACGGATGATACCACTCCATAGCATGAGCTGTTGTATAACAATGGCATAGCGTTTGCTACTTTATAGACTCACTTGATCTTCAAAATGCACTTGGTACGTTGGCAAAATGATTGAATTGCAGTTCATGTTGGATTCTATAATCGCTCATCGCTCACACCTCGTTCTGTAACCGTAATCCCACTCTAATTGTCGAAAATACCAGGGAACAACCACTCGACCTTCTTCACAGCCTCTTCGCCACGTCCCTCCGGCTTCGTGATCCACTTCACAGCCGGCGTTGTCATACCCTCCCAATGCTTCGCACGCACCACGTCCGTGTTCTCCAACTTGCACAGCTCATCCAAGACGGCGCCGACGAGGTGCTTGGCGTTGGTGCTGTTCGCAGCCATGTGGCCCATGACCATCGCGACGTCGACGTCGTCGCTGCTGTGCCAGCAGTCGTAGTCCGTGGCCATGCAGATCATCTGGTATGCCATCTCGGCCTCACGCGCGAGCTTGGCTTCGGGGAGCGCGGACATATTGATGATGCTGCCGCCCCAGGAGCGGTACATGTTGGACTCGGCGCGGGTGGAGAACTGGGGTCCCTCTGTTTGCATGGCCATTAGTAAGGTATCCCGAGGAAAATAGGAGGGGAATCCGTACCCATGCAGATAATGGTGCCCTTGTCGTGCATCACCACTCCGTCGCCCTGCAAGGCGTGTCCGCACCTCCTCACCACCTTCGCAACCTCCTCGTCGAACGGATCCGCAAAGCCTACGTGTCCGACGATTCCGCCCTCGAAGAACGTAAACGGCCTGACGCCCTTCGTGCGATCAATGACCTGGTCCGGGACGACAAAATCTCTCGGCTTGATCTCCTCCTGCAGACTGCCGACGGCGGAGAACGCAATGACGCAGCGCACGCCGAGGGAGCGTAGAGCGGCGATGTTGGCGCGGTTGGGCACCTCATGCGGTGCGAGGCTGTGGTGCGTGCCGTGGCGCGAGAGGAAGGCGATCGCGGTCGATCTGTGGCTGAGGATCGTGATGGGGGAGGAGGGCATTCCCCACGGCGTGGAGACGTTGAGGGAGGCGATTGGGGTGTAGCCTTCGAGCTTCTGGAGGCCGGTGCCGCCGATTACGGCGATGTGGACTTCGCCTGGTTGATGTCAGTTGCAACCTCGCAGGTAGAGAGTCTGGAAGATAGCTAGAGGAGGGGCTTACCATCGTAGTGGTCTGGGAGATGGCTCACTGTCATCTTGAGTGTTGTCGGAGAAAGAGGAAAGAGTTAGAGGTTGGTGATGTTTGTTCTGAAGGTCGCAACGATCGCAAGATTGAGAAGGGAAGATAAGAGACTGACGAACAATTCACTTGCTTGTTGTGGTCTTACGTGTAAGATTATTGCGCCTTATCTCGATTTTGATATACGGAGCACATGCTCTGAGAATTATTTACCCCGCCAAAGCCGACGTAAACCCGAGCCCGCCGCTAGTTGTACTTGTTACTTGTTTTATCCTCGACCAATCATGTCAACATGTGAATTGCCGCGCACGTGATTTTGCTCGATAGAAAGGGGCGAGCTACCTGACCCCTGATGACTAAGTCGTGAAAATAAATCAAAAAATATATATACCCCATTTTACAGGCCAATTTGGATAGAATTTGTAATTTAAACGCTCTTTTATTATTGTAAGATAAATCTAATAATAATCTTATTTTAAGGCTTTATAAGTTTGAATGTTTAATTCAGATAGATGTCTCAGCATTGGAGAATGTAGATCAAAGCATATTATTTATATATATATATATTTTTTTTTTAAAAAAAATGCATATGAAAATTACTTGAAGTTAGCGGTTTGGCTGTGAATAGATTCTTTCGAGGCTACTGAAGGTTCTACTGTTCTTTTGCCATTGCTGAATTAAAAAAAGGCGACTCCTATTCAGTATTCATGAGTCACGGTACACCTATTAATAAAAATAATTGTATCACGTCTCTGACATCGAAACATCAAATCGTTCCATGAATATAAGATCCTATTGTCGGAGATCCAATATAGATATTTCGTCAAACTATGCTCATCTATCCGAAGCCTTATATAAACGCTAAACAATACTCTCCTCTCCTTGCGTGCAATGTCTCCTCCCAAACTCCAAGTTACATAAGCAAATAAAGCAGTCTAACAGCCTTCTCCGCAGCCGCCACATGCCAAGGTCTGGTGTCCCTTGCCGGAGCAACGACGCCTCTGGCTCTAGCCAGTGTCGCCAATCCTCTATACCACCCCAGGATCTCTTTAAGAAAGTTTTCGAGGATCCGAGGATTCATCTCCGTCCATATTATGTTAACTTCCATTGCTACTGGCACATCGGAGGCGGATGCCCCTGTCCGCTTGATGAGGTAGCCGCTAATCATTGTTGGGCGAACCTCGAGGGGGCTGTTGGTATTATTGATGCGGTGAGAAAGAACGGCGCCGTAGGTCTGGTCAGTGAGATCGATCAGTGCGGCATCTGGCTCGATTTTTAGTTCTGCGACGGCATCGCTTGGTGTTGAGCTGCCACCGTCGCGAGCTGGGGTTGAAACAGCACCTGATTGTTCGGGTGAGAGTAATGATGACGGCTGTGGCGTTGATACAGGTGTTGTATAAAAAGCCGACTGAGTCATTAAAGTGGTAGCTGGTAAAGATATTTCTGCCGGCAGAAGCTGTAAAGACGGCTGTGTATCGACGGTAAGTATTGTTAATGATATTTGAGCATTCGTCTCAGTTCCAGCGAGGTCTCTCCAGAATTGGACATCTTGTGGTTCGATGACTCCGCATTTTGCGATCATGATGCGCCAATGAACTTTCTTAGATGATATGATATCGAGAGTAGTCTCCCAGATTTCATGAGCGATATCAGAGAATTGCCTCGTCAACGGGCCTTCCTTCCGTCCTAAACAATACGACGCAGTCATTTGTTCATTTCCAACATTGTCAGACCAAGCTGCTGTAATCCATCGATCATCAATACTTTGAGCATAGGCAATCTGCAAGCATGAGTTTTCTTGCAGAAGTGATGCTGATGGCGATGGTGTCAATTTGAAATCAATGGTCCGAGGCAGTGGAGCTTCGATTGCTATTGAAGGTAATGCTGACCCAGATTGAAAATCAACGCAGCGATCATAGACTTCCATAGCAAGTCTTGCATAGTCTGTCGGCGTTGGTACGACAAGATGCGTGCGAGCAGCGATAAAGTCCAGTGGCACAAGCTGTAGCACGAGTTCGTTCCGCACGTTTTTGTCGGCCAAGGCGTTTTTGTAGATTTCAAACATGCTATGAAATGCAGAGCATATCGGCACTAAGACGTCTGGATTTTGGGGATCATATACAAAGTATACGACGAAGTTCGTAGTATCAAGTGTTGAAGATGATAAGATATTGGCAACTTGAAAGAGAGCATCTTGAATAATAGAGAGGCCTTGATCAGACGCAAATCGAGCGGTCTGTCCGCCAAGCTCAAGGGATAGCAAGCCATTATTCAAACTATCCAGATCGAATCGTTCGTGGTTCCCCAGTCGTCTAGTTTCATAAGCACTTCTGATATTCTCAAGAAACGCGTCCGCATTCTCTGCCATGCCTCCTGCATCGGGGTATATGCATAAGGACGCGATATGCTTCCCATTACCTCGAGGAGCTAACCCGAGTACATCCCAAAATGGTATTGCCGATGGAAGGACACTGAGCTTCGAATCAGATCTTCGAACTTCCAGGTGTGGTGGATGCAACATAAAAGCAGGGCTTGGCTTGGGTGGATTTGATCCCTGACTGCCTGGAGGATTTTGAATCGGACGTGGAGGAAGACGGTTCAAACCCATCAATTGCCGTGGCATCCCTTGGATCTCAAGAAACATCGACAATGTGCAAGAGTTGACATCCTTGAAGAGCTTCTTAGCAGCTCCTAAAACATCTTGCTGGACAAAATCTGGAGCATAGGCCATCTCAACATCTGTTTTGAGAGAAGTACTATGGAGACCATGACTTTCATGGCCCGGAATTCGAAATGTCCGTGATATCGCCTGATCTCCTAAGATCTGGGCCGCAGCAATGAATTCAGTGTCCGTTAAGATCGGTGCATTCGCTCGAGACTCCGGCCAGGATAAGAATGTCGCCAATGACCATCCCGCTGGATCAGCATCTAGTGTAGATGCGTCAGATGAATCCAGGTATTTATTCTCCGCTTTCTCATCTTTATCAACTTTGAGTTCTTCAAACGATGTTGACATCTCATCTTCTTCCTCAATATTCTCGCCAACATCTTGGATTTCACGTTTTCTCTTCAGGTTGACCGTGAGGGACAGAGGACTGTCCGGCATAGCGTCACTGCTATCACCCGGATCAGATGATGGGCTCGGAGTTTGGTAGCTGAGGTTAAGTGGTATCTCGGCTTGGACTAATCCATCTCCAAGGTCGATAGCACGACCCTTTTTACTAAGATCTAAGTCTTGAGAAACAGGATCGTATGTTGCCAACTTACGCTGCCGTTGTCGTGCAAAATAATCCGTCGTTGGCAGCTTGGTACGCATGATACTCGGCGACGCCTTTTGGGACGGATATATAAATCTTCCATTAGCTCCATACTTTTCATGGAGTTGCGAAAATGATGGATTGAAATCAACGCCACCAAAGGCGCCAACGGGATTCTCAAAGACTGCAGCCACATCCTGTTTTTCTGGTCGTCTCAAAGGACTTGAAAATACATCAAATGAAGAAAGTCGCCTGAAGACAACTTCTGGTCTTAATAGCGGGCTGGGCTTATGTCGTTGCGAGCCTTGGTCTGTTAAACCCGTCTTGTTTTCTGTCTTGTTTGTGGGCGTATTCTGAGCCAAGGAGTCAGCGGCTGTCCCCGAAGGCATGATCTCTTGACTGAGAAAATTCTCTGTGTTTCCCATTTGAACATCAGGTATTTCGATTTTCTCATCTGCGGTAAAGGTATCTCCTGCACTAAAGGGAATGGCCCCGAGTGTTTCTGCGGCATTGTCTTGGTTCATCTCATCAATTGGATCGATATCATGCTTGTCCTGAAATACATCGGGTTCATCAAAGAAACTGAAGTCAGCGTCAGTGATATCATTTCCCTCTCCGAAGAGGTCATCTCCCATGTCGCCAAAGAGATTGCCATTGCTGGTATCTTGAAAATCCAAATCAGAGTTCTGATTGTTTCTCATATCCATTGGCTCGCTTACTTCAGCATCAAGTTTGGCCACCGAAGAGATATCTGGTAATGGTAGTTGACTTGGTTGACCGGGTGTTGATACGTTGCCATCGAACGAAGGTGTTGCACCAACTGTATGCTGTATTCCATCGGGAGGCGTTGGATAGACCATTCCAGCAAGACTAGACCTTCTTAAAGCTAGAGGTGAATACATATTTGAGACAACATCTTGAGATTCGCTATCGGCCTGAGCCTTGAACGCGGCATCAGCTGCTTCGCGCTCTTTCTTTCTCTTCAAAATTGTTGCATCTCTATCTTCTCGTGTTGTAAACCAAGATTGCGTGAACTCAAGCGGATCGTACGTGCTTAAGGTCCCAAAGGTACCGTCATCATCTGAAACGGTGTTTGTCTGGCGAAAGCAGAGAGCCGCAGGCCATGAAAAAAAGGCAGGCTCCTCTTCGGACAGTTCCAATGCTGTGTCTTTTGGTACATGAGCTCCAATGACCAGCTGGGTTGGATAGAGCTCAACCAAAAGCCAGGGCCCATTTTTGAGGGACTCCATCTTAAGACCCTTGTCCTCAAGCCATGCCAGACAATGATTCTTCCATCGTTGAAAGCTGTTCCACGGATTGTGGTCTTCTGCACCTTCATGCGCATCGTCGGCCTCAGCCATAGGACGAGATTTCAAGTTCTGGTTTACGATGCCTTTGTATCTTCCCATGACGCCGCCAGGCCCGAGCAATAAAATTGACTCTGGCGGAATAGACTCGATTGAATTGGTGGCATATTGAGGCGGAGAGCAATGTGCGAAGTTTGTCGACTTGCTCATCGTAGCTCTGATCACAAGTACTCTCCCGCCTGTGTAGTCGGTGCTTAAAGTGACAAGCTTAATGTGATCGTCAATGGAGTCATCATCCACCTCATCTGCCAAAGCTGGCCTCTTGTTCTCAGCATAGCAGTGCTTTGGCACCACAAATGTCCTAGAGTTCAAAGCAAGATATCCATTGTCATGGCACAGTGTATAACTTAGCGAAGACAATACTGCCGTCAGAAAGTACTCATGCACATGCCGATATGTTGTTGACTGCGAAGAAGTCTGGGGTTTGTCCGTCACATCAAGTGGCGACACTCCCGCATTGCTGTTTATATCGATAAGAGCATTGTCCGCTGCAGCTTGCTTATTCTGCGCCGCAACTTGAGCTGCCCGAAAATGCTTTTCAAATAGGTCCTTTGGCGACAAAAGCTCCGAGTTCTCGGTTGCAGGCTTCGATAACGATTTCCAGGATTCCAACAATCCGGTGAAGTCGTATGAACCAGTGTGCTTGAGGACCAGTTCAGCTCCTTCAACCAGCACACGTCCGGATGATTTCGCTGTGCCAGAAGGCAGAGTCGTTCCTGCATCCGTGGTCCCATTTTCAAAGAGCCATATCCCTGGGTTTGTATTATCTTTGGCTACTAAATATCCAAGTCTCTGCCAACTTGCGACAATGGTATATAATGCAGAGGAAGCTGCTGAAGTTCGAGAAGTGCATTCGTAATAGGCATATCGTATGGAAGTAAATTCAGGCTAAAAAAGAATTAGCAATCAGCAAAAGTCATGGCAGCCAGCAAAGAGCCTGCCATACAGTAGAAACAATATTGGTCAAATAGTCGCCGATTTCCATAGCGTAGTCGCTTCCCTCCTCCTTCACCAGCCACGAGGACCCCAAGCCAGGATTTGACGCGCCCGTTTATGCGTCCTAGATACCAGTGATAGTGACGCGCAGTCTGCGTCTACCACTTTGCTTGACGGCGCAACGCTATAACAGATTGTCGTGATGTGCTGTCATACAGCGTATATTGAGTGTGTTGTGGTCCGGATATCGACAGCATCGACCTGATCCATTGCGATCAAGCAAAGTCCGTCCTCATGTGTCCTTAGAGCCCGAGTAGTTGTAGTGTCGTGCCGAAACTGAAACTCTCCTCCATGCGATAGCAGAAGCAGCGTCGTGAGCGTTGTTGGCTGTAGCCCCAGCTCAACCCCGGTCGAGTCCTGAGAATCCGGGGTTCTCCTGCTCGCCACCCGGCTACATCGCTGACTTCCCAATTAGGGACTAACTGCGGGTATACCCGTCACTAACAAAGTTTAAATCTTTATCTTCCTCTATCGCCGCAAAACTTCAAGAAACTTTTCGGAAACTTCAAAGTGAGCCATCGCCAGAATGAAGCTCACAAATCCCCACGATGTTCCGGTATATACCATATCTGGAAGCGATACCGCGAGGCCGATGCCAGATTGGCTTGCGAGGAAAAGAAAGCGCAGTTTGAAGAACGACGCGGAATACCAGAATCGAGTCGAGTTATTACAGGACTTCGAGTTTGAGGAAGCCAGTGCTTGCGTACGGGTCAGCGACGATGGCGACTGGGTCATGAGCACAGGAACATATAAGCCACAAATCCACACACATTATCTGCCCCATCTATCTCTATCTTTCGCCCGTCACACGAGCTCCTTAAACTATACATTCATCCTCCTTTCCACAGACTACTCGAAATCCTTACATCTGCAAACCGACCGGAGTCTGGAGTTCCATACACCTGGTGGATGTCATTATCGCACGCGTTTGCCTCGCTATGGTCGCGACTTGAAATACGATAAACGGTCTGCCGAAGCCCTCATTCCAGCAGTTGGCGTCAATTCCGATGGCAATGGAGAGGTATATCGACTCAATCTCGAAGTTGGAAGATACATGAAGCCATACCAGATTGATGTAGGAGGCGATGATTTCACAACATCAGGCGGCGGTGCTTTGCAGGGTGGAATCAATACCGGAAGCGTTAATGTGGCGGCTATTGCGGAAGACAGCCACAATCTTCAAGCCTTCGGCACGTCCATAGGAACTGTAGAGTTCTGGGATTCTCGTTCAAGGTCGAAGATTGGCATGCTCTCTGGACATGAAGGTGGAGTTACAGCTCTGGATTTTGACATGTCTGGGCTGTCTTTAGCGACAGGAACCTCGGAGGGAATCGTGCAGATCTTTGATCTGCGCAAGTCTGTACCTTTGCTGAGAAAGGATCAAGGATACGGCTATGGGATCCAAACTCTTATGCACCTTACAACTTCGTCACAGGAAAAGAAGATCCTTTCAGCAGATAAGCGTATCATCAAGCTCTGGGACGAAGCAGATGGCACACCATGGACATCCGTAGAGCCCGCAGTTGATATCAACTGCGTGGCTCACTGCCCAGACAGCGGTATGCTACTGACTGCAAACGAGGGCAAGCAACAACACGCTTTCTTCATTCCTCAACTTGGTCCAGCTCCAAAATGGTGCGGATTCCTGGACAACATGGTTGAAGAAATGGCTGAGGAGGCAACCACCGAGACATACGATAACTACAAGTTCTTAACCCTGCCTGAGCTCAAGCAACTCAACATGGGTCATCTCGTTGGCACAACCAACCTCTTACGACCATACATGCACGGTTATTTTGTGGCCTCCAAGCTCTACGAGCAAGCTCGTCTTATCGCCAATCCATACGTCTGGGAAGAAGAGCGCACCAAGAAGATCAAAGAGAAGGTCGAGAAGGAGCGGGCTAGCAGAATCAGAGGCAGCAAGAAGGTCAAGGTCAATCAGACCCTGGTGGACAAGATGCTCAAGAGACAGGAGAGGAGAGAGAAGGTTGACGAGGAGATGGGTGTCCTTGGTGACGATCGTTTCGGGAAGTTGTTCGAGGATGAAGAGTTTGCCGTTGATGAGAAGAGTAGGGAGTTCGCGATGCTTAATCCAAGCACGAAGGTTGGGGAGTCGGATGCGCCGCGGCCGAGAGGTACGAAGGATAATAGTAGTGACGAGAGTGAGGACGAGAGCGAGGATGAGATTGTTTCAAAGCCGAAGCCGGAGATGCGTATTTCTTCGTCTTCATATAAGAAGTCTGGTCATCAGAAGAAAGATGTGTCGTTGGGCTCCAGAGCACAATCGACTGGAAATCGGGTGGAGAAGCGGAGCCGCGGCGACGTGGTTGGAGAGAGGCAAATTACATTTGCACCAAGCACGAAGAAGAAGGAGAGAGAGGAGAAGCCAGAGCCCGCCACCAAGAAGGGCAGGAGAGACGATGGCAGACGAAGTGCAAGTGGAAATGTATTCCGGAGACTATAAATCTAGCTACTGTTGTGGAATACCCTTTGTACCCAAAGCGCCTTTCAAGTCCTGTGCTCGAATCCGGATCAACGCCAACGCTCAAACCAATAAATACATACATCAGTCACTACATGTCTCGTCAAATGCTCTGAATCATTACGACTATCGCTCCGTCTTTCGACCCCATTTCGCCCACTTGCTCGGCTCATTCATCTCCATGGCATTCGCCTTTGCATTGGCCTTCTCGATATCTTGGTTTGTCAACCTTGGCGTTGGAGGTACTTCGTCTATTCTCGACATTCCTCTCGAGTTCCTCTTGGACTTCGGATTTTTCATCACGTTCTTTGGGAACTCAGTACGGCGTGGAGTCAAAGCCGTAGCTACCCGTCTAGCAGACTTTCGGATACTAGCGCGGACCTCCCAGGATCTCTTCTTCGCCAGGTAGAACAGGACAGATGAGACGACTGAGGGTTCGTTAGAGATATATATTCATGTCAGGGGCTGGAAGAGAACGTACTGCCGAAAACCACCACACATGAGACGACAACCGCAATGGCAATAATTCCTCCTTTCGATATCGTGATGGACTGCGTATCCGAGCCGGAAGCGCCAGCTTCGTTGGCAGAGCTGGCTCCCTCATTGGAGCTCGACGCATCTCCCGCAGCACCGCCCTGGTGCTGAATCGTACCCGTGATCATCGCCGCAAAAGCGCTCGAGACCGACGCCGCACTCGCTGCCATCTCCGGAGTAATAATCGTTGCAGTCGGGACCGGCCCTGTGATAAAGTCGGCGTAATTATATTGCGCGTTTGTCAAATAGGCAAAACTCAGCCAACAGCTGGTAAATAGAAACGAAGAAGATTTCATCCTGAAAACCATTCCCCCTCGGTATATGTATATGAACGGCAGTGAGCAAGAGCAGTGACAGGAAGGAAGCAATCAGCCAAACGCCCTTCAACGTGATGTGTGTGTCCAAAAGACGAATAATGTAACTGTGACGTGACGGGAAGTGGGGGAAGTGCAGTCATGGCTGATTTATGAACATCTTCCCGCCGAGACAACGCCCAAATATGAGTTATAATTGGAGTATGGCCCCCGCCTTGCCTTGCCTGTGAAACTGCGAGATCTGATACTCACATCCAGGGGACTTACATCTGATGTGACATGGGATCGTGATTGGTGAGAATAGAGTGTTGCCGCCCATGGCCGCCCATGCGAAGCGCTTCCCCAGCGATCCCTGTGCTGCGAAGCGCCAATCAGATAGTGGGGTTTGGTGATGAGCTCTTAGCGACACAACGTCTGCGGACGGTGAGATGGCCATAGGAGATCATAATAGATATAAGACGGCAAGAAGGCACTTGATAATCTTAGCACACGTCTTGGAAACATGGTCTATGTCGAGATGATTCTAAGTTTAACCTTCTGACGCTGAAGGTGCGATCTTGGCCGCTGAAGGGATGCCCAAGGCTTTCTTCAGTTGCCTGTTGGAACGCTCGACGGCGGCTCTGTGTTGGTGGTTGTCTTGTCTTGTCGTGATGATGATGATGATGAGATCTTGAGTTGGACTTCATCTTCTTCGTTTCCGTATTAGAATGATTGGTGGTCTGGCATATCAGACCTGGTCTCAAGCGGTCCAGAGGTGCATCGGGTTGGTCGCAGATTGTGGAAAGTGGTGATGCTGTTGGCCTTGTCGGCCTTGTTGGCGACATAGGAACTCTCATTGAAGGTCTGTGAGGTGGTACCCCGTACATAGTTTGTCTTTTCTTGTTTGTTGTTTTTCCAAAGTTAACTTGACAGCGAAGGCAGATGTCAGAAATATTGTGCTGCGCTTTCATAGGAGACGCTCTTTTGCCAGATGGACTGCAGCTGTTAGCATACAAATGCTATGGAAGATTCAACATTCTGAACTGGATTCGAGATGTCAAGTTGAGTTGGACTTTGGTACACGCCCCCTACCTCCTTGGTGTTTCTGCTCTCGTTCAATCTCTCTGTCTCTCTCTCTCTCTCTGTGTGTCCGATGCGCAAGAGAATGGAAGCCATCACGTGCCTCAGCTTCAAGGACATTAAAATCCGGCTTTCATAGTCCTATGTTGCTATTTCAGTAATGACATGGAGTTCAATTTCATTTATTAAGTTAATGCTTTAAAGATAGAAAGAATCTTCGGTGTGCGCGATGTGCATAATTTGTTTCTTGTCGTGAGTGTCGATGCGAGGAAGAGGATATCCCATCTATAAAATGACGGGCCACAGCTGCCTGACGTTCCTCGTTCCTCGTCGCTCCTTCCCTCTTCCCTCCATCGATGTGCTTTCTACATTCATCATTAGCAATCACTTCACCCCCTACCCCTCACCTCGCTTCCCGACTGCACTAACTCTTCCTTTCCAATCCCCATCCCATCTTCTCTTTCTCCCTTTCTTTCTTCTCCTTCTTCTTCCTTCTTTTCGTGGGATTCGAATCTCAGACAGTAGCCCAGATGTTCATGACTTCATCAATCTGAATAACTCTATTTGCATTCGTACATGATTACAAGGGATTGACTTTCCACACTGTGCACTTTCGTCCAGTGGACGGCTTTATTGAAGCTTTTAAATGACCTTCCCATATACCCTGCATTATCGTGAGCTTCGTATCGGCCTTTCCATGGCCAGGATCTCAGGCTTAATGTTTCAATGCCATTGAGACCATTTTTCGTTATAATCTAACTCATATAGTCAGAATGTTTGATTTGGTGGCGGGACACGAGGCTGCATTGCCTGTGGCATCAGCTCTATCTGATGGCATGACCGAGACACTACACGTTAATAATCAAGAAAGTGAACAGTATTTTGAGGAATCTCAAGTTGAAGATTCGCAGCTCGTTTCTCTGGAGATTGACACTCAGGCAACAGACGGGTCGAATGAGTCGCAACTTTTGGATGGACTCATGCATATATCAGATGCACCTGCCTCTGTACCTGTGAAGCCAAATATCCAACCTCGAGTCTTCCAGATGCCGCAGTCTCCAGAACATGACGTGAGCTTCAAATATGAGAGGGCAAATGCCAAAGCTCCTGTTATATCACGACTATCTTTGTCAAACGCTCGGAGAGCGATCGATGTCCCTCAAGATGAGACGAACGATGCTCATATGACTGGTGTCGTTGCTCCAAGAGAGAATAATTGTAAGTTTTCCTTTTCTCTGTTTTATTGCATATGTACTAATAGTACTACAGTCAATGACCTGAATCAAGTCCTCACCTCAAGAGGTGAAGATGTCCCAAGGCATAAGTCCAATGTTGGAAATGATGTGCTATTACCAGATCAAGCAGATAATGGCATCAAAGACAGACTAGTACTCGAAGAGAAAGATCCAAATCTTCCAGAGGCGGTCAGGAATATGGCTATGGACCCCCTCCATGGCCAAGCACCTGGCTGTGCTACTCCCCTGGTAGATACTGCTCGGCGATCAACCCAGTAGGTCTGAGCCTTGTCTACATCTCGATAGCTACTGACACATTGATAGAGCACAGAAGAAGACGAAGTCTGTTCAGACGCTGTTTGCCTCTTGTCTTCTTTTTCCAGACATTGAACCTCCCGGCGTGGAGAGACACGGTCCTATGTTGCCCTCCAGCAATTCACAGTTGCTTGCAGTGACACCTTCAGTGTCTCCGTACCTGCCATTACCATTGAGTGAACTACATGATCGGCACAATATATCACATCAGCCTTTTACTGCCGACCAAGACAGCACAAGAGCAATTGACACTCCAATACCGGTCACTAAGCGAAAGCATTCGGAGCCGCAACGTTCAGATGTTAGGGATAAGTTGATGGGCAATAAAATGCCAGATGAAATCCGTGGCGACTCGGCCTCTTCCACAGGAGATGTTTCATCGCACCTGGCATCTGTAAATGATAGTAGCCTAACTGTGTCATCGCCTGGTCCAGAGTCCAATGGGAGAGCTGGGGCCCAAAGCATCATCATTCCCAAGCTTCAGACTCAACAACAACCACCAAAGACACAATCCAATTTCTTGGCCAATCAAGGGAGTAGAGTCGGCCCAAGTTCAAATCGACCTATTCATGAAAGAATGAACTCACCGCTGACATCTGCAAATGTTCCATTTCCCGATATTTCCAATCGCGCCAAGCCATCATCAGCTCATCGTTGGGCCAAAGGTCTCGTTAATAGACCGATTTCGAACAATGAAGTCCAAAGCCAAAGATACAATATTCCAACGGGAATACAGGACTCTCCATCAATGCGAGTCGCAAAGACGAAGAAATCCGGATCAAATGTTCAAGCCATCCACAGTTTATCAGTCCGTTTACCGCGGAGACAGCATTCAGAAACCCATGCCCCAGGCGAGCGTGACTCGAATGAACGCATGCAGAAGCGGGATTTGGACACTGATGATCATGCAAATCAAGTTGTAACATCTGCTACCGATAGCGATGAGATCACTCGGGGTGAAAAAGCCTTGCAAATCATGGAGGTTACCCATGAATCAAACAGAATACAGCTGAGTTCAAGTGAGCACTATGGGCCGACTGGTGATCCACAAAGAACGGGACAACAGATGAAAAGGTCTGTGACCGACCATCCAATGACGAGCGAGTCATTCATGGAGCAAGCAACTCAGCTTGTACTACAAGAGAAGCGAGAACTGGAGAGAAAATTGCAAGAACAGAGCTCCAGAAATATTGATCTATCCAAGAAAAACGGTGTGTATGAGGCGAAAATCAATGAACTCAATGGACTCAACGACTCTCTGCGCCGGCGTTTCTCCAAGCTTGATGCCAAAGCCAAGGAGTTCGAAAGGCGTATAGGCGCACTACTTGAGGATCATCAAGCTGTTGGAAACTTCATCAAGCAAAATAAGGCAGTAACAACTGAGTGCAAGACAGTTGTACAAAGCATGAGGGGATTGTGTGAAGAGGCAGCTGAGAGGTATGGCAAGATCACTTCGTACCAAAAAACAGTCAAGATAGCAGTCTCGAAGGCTCTCGGAGAATTGGAAGATCGTAAGTTCCTTATCTTTATTACACAGCCATCGCTAAATGAATTTCAGAAAAGGAAAAAACAGAGCTGAATCGTCAATTCATCGGAAAACTCGTGCATGATCTCCAGGGCGAGAGGGAGACGAATGCAAACCTTAAGAAACAGCTCGACGAAGCCTTTTCGGTTGGTTTTAAATCTGCTCTTGATGACCATCGCGCAGACATATATGCCAAATTGACAACTCATGAATGCGAACTGAAGAAAGCGATTAAGAATGCAGAAGGCGAGACCGAGCAGACACTTATTGGGTATCTGGAACAATTGGGGCTGATGAACGCTACGATGAAGGAGATGATGAAGCATACGATGGAGGAGGCAATAAATGAAAGCGAGCCAAAGGTTCCGAAAGAAATCGCAGACATTCTGGACTTGGTAAAAACTCTCTCTACAAGCATAGAAGAGCGTCTTCAATCTGCAGACAATGGAAGTGATAGTCTAAAGAAGGCGGGAGGTGAAGTGTTGGAGACACTCAAAACGCAGATCGAATCCATGTTAGTTGTTCAGGATGCTCAAAAAGAGCTAAATGATCGCATATCTTCTCTGCAAGTGGCGAATGCACGCCTAGAAGAGACTATTCGAAGCCATGCTGGATCAATTGGCGAGCTTCAGGCGCAACTGAATGACCGACAACAGGAACTTGAAAACTGCCAACGGCAGTTGAGGCTCAAGACGGATGAGCTTCAGCAGGTCCAAGCAAAGGTCCACAACGATGCTGGGCTTCAAGACGAGCTCAATAGCCTTCAAGCCGCTAACGATAAAGCCAATGGAGATCGTGCCGATGTTATTGAAAAACTTGAGAACGTCCGGGCAATATTGCAAAAGGAGGCCGAAAAGTCCCATTCTCTACAGGTGCAGAAAGCGGTTTTAGAAGAATGCTTGCAGTCTGCAGAAGCCAAGGTTTTATGTGGTGAGAAGCAGTTGGTACAGCATAAAGCAAAAATTGCAGAAGAGCTCGAAAAGCAACGAATTAAGATGGAGGAAGATAAGAGGATGAGTTTGAAGCGAGAGCAGGAGAACCATGTGCAAAAAATCTCGGGTCAGAAAAAGAAATTGGAAAAATTGCAATCGGATTTCGAGGAACAGAAAGAAGTGGCCGAAGGATGCCTTAATTCGATATCAGAGCTTCATGCACAGATTGCTATTCTGAAAAACACAAATTCTGAGCAAGCAGCAAAGTTGACTCAATTTGAGGATCAGTCATCTTGTAATCTCACAGAATATGAGTCGTTGCTTGAGGCCATGCAATCGCGAAATCTGGAAATCTCGCAAATCAAGGCTAGTCTAAAGGAACACGATGAAAGCTTCCTTAGCAAATCTCAGACGTTCCATGACATTGAAAATACTGTTGAGGGATTAGCTCCTGCATACCGAGCACTCCAAAGCCGTCTCGCACACTATGAGCAAATCGAGGGGGAGGTTCGCGATTATAGCCAGAAGCTTGGTATATCAATTGATGGCGAGACGGTGGAAGGATTTATGGAGAAGGTCGCTTCCATCAACGTGCCTGTGGCAGTCAAGTATCAATCTCGGTCTACCTCGACTGACGACGATCTGGCTCAACATCCAGACAACATCGAATTGATGAATATCTCGTTCAACAAAGGCCACAGTGTTCCATGCAGAGCCCAGTCTTCGGCCACCGATCATCCGAAACAAAATCTTGAGGTATCTACATTGAATGAGGCGCAGTCAGAGAAGGAGAAGAGTGTACAAGTGCCCAGGTCGCCTGCGGTTTTGGATTCCCAGGCTTCTTATGTTCCAAGCCCAAGTCCAATTCAGACGATGAGACAGACCAGAAGAGTGGCTCAACGTCGCAGCGGCGTGCAACCTCCCGCGAAAGCATTCCAGAATAGCACAACCGAAGTTACAGAAGTTACCACAAAGGTCACAACAGTTCGTGAATCAAGAACTGTTCATGGCTCTCAAAATGTTCGTCTCCGTCCGCCAGAACAATCATGCCACACTCCAATTCCTGGGTCTGTGGTGGAAGACAGCCAGGATGTGAACAGATTCGTGAGCGACATCAATGATAGTCCCATGACTGACATCAGTCCTGTGGTTGACTTCATTGGTGATAATCCAAAAGGAGACCATTCCCAAGTCCTAAACAGGCAAAGAAGCACCAAAAGGTCGAATGTTGAGAAGATCGGTCAGTCTAACCAGAAGACTTCAATTCCATCAAATGATTGGAGCAAGCCGCAAGGTGGGAAACCTTTAAAGAGCATCCTCAAACGCCCCGCTCCAAGAAACGATGATGAAGTTAAAAACGGCATCCATGCGTTGCGAGATCCAACAATAGCCCCTCCTGCACTTCAGAAGCAACAGACTAAACCGACACATCCAAGGCGTGGTCTGGCTTCTGTCAGCAGCGGTCTCAGTTTTAGCAAAAGTCTGTCCTCAAATAACAGCCTGCGGTATGGTAAAAGCGAAGAGGTTACGGAGCCAAACAGTCCAAGTCAATCCGTACAGGATGGTGGCCTCGACGACATCTCCAGGAATTCTCCAGCGAACACCTCACGACAAAGTCGAAGAAAGAGATCAATACCCTCTATTTCGAGTAGCGCACTTTCTGAGCCATCTGCAAAGCGATCGAGACTGTCGATGCCATATCAAAATAAGTCATCGGCTAGTTTCTCGACTGTGGGTCGTAAGTGAGTCTATCTTTCAACAGCAACGGTGTGGAGACCTGTTTATGTCCCAAACGCGGCGGATTCTCGAATTGACATTGACATTATGGACAATAAACATCAAATTGCTCCTTATGTTATATCCACAACTACGAAGAGGCTGACAGCCGATACCATACGAAGGTTCCATGATTTGAAGTATCTCACATCATCTCCAATTGCTCAAAAGTCTTGCTGCATTTAGGGACTGAACAGTTTTTTTTATGATGGTGGACTGATTTTGGGTGCGACATAGAAGATTTCTACAATCCCAAATTCAAAAATGGAGGGGTGGAAGAGATATGGGATGCTGTATTGCTATAGTACTACAGGCGAGGAGGCTAATATTTTTTTAGGGGATGGAGGGAATATAGATTGCTCTATTGCTACCAGGATCATATCACGGAACTGAAAAGATCGGAGGAGCTACATTGCTTTTCAACAATTGCTCTGATTTACGGAGTAACATGTCTGCTCTTCAGATGAGCTCTTTTATATAAATACTCAAATTCCATTTCTTGCAGTGCCCAACAACGCCATGAATGCAGCCATGCAAGCCGTATAATACAATGGTGCAATAATGTGACCGTTCTGATCATACAGCCATCCCCTTCTCCGCCGACGTCTGGTTCTCTACCCGACTTTCCCTGCTTCGAGCCCTCATATGCCGTTCTTCCGTCGTCAACATCGCATTCGAAATGTACGGCGCCTATTTACCGCGTTTTGCCTCGAGGAAGAGAACCTTCTTGCGGACTGTTATTCTTTCGTCAGCTTCTGTGTTCTCTTCATTGTCCTTTGCTCTTTTCTCCCAGCTCCCACGTTCCCCTTCTCTGATTCTTCGTGGCCCCAGCAGGTAGACATCTTCCCAATTCGATGGTATGCAGGAAGGTGCCAAATATTGTATTGAGGAAGATATGCATCGACGTACCAACAGGGTCATATTTCAGCATGCTGAGCGGGCGGTGCGTTCGCGGGCGCATCAGCGTCTTGTAGTAGCCGGTCATGGCCATTGAGATGAGGCGCACGGCGATGGTGCGGGATTTAACTGTGTTCCCGTATTAGCCCTCTGCTTGCATGGCCTTCTTCTCTCCGCTCCCGTCTTTCTCGACTCCGCGCCCATCTCTCTCACGCGCCCGCTCGACTCCATTGAGGCTCCGCAGAACGTGCTGGAGGGAGTCTGAGGCGAGAGGAGAGATGGCCGGGCGGCCATTGCGGCGGTCTGGGCGATAGGTATTGTAGCGAGGGAGAGATCTATGTACCTTTCTTGGCCATTGCGACGGTTGTGGAGGGTCGGAGGTGGGAGTGCTGAGCAGGGTGATGAGGTGTGGTTGAGGATTGTGAAATTCGAGGTCAGGTGATCTGGTGGTTTTCGGTGGCCTGGGACTTGAGGCTACCACATCCAAAGAAGAGTGACGTATCACGTGACTAACGGCGCATGCCCTTTTGCCCCTTAGGACATTGAATTGAATGTCTTCTTGGCTGTGTGGCCTTGTATGGCGAAAATAATAATCCCTTTCTTTATGTTTTTTTTAGCAGTTGAAAGATACAGTATCGAGAGTTATAGTGAAGCTATTTTGAAGCTATTGAATGCATCAAGAATTGTGACCAAGTTCGAGAACTAGCAGCGTCGATAATCAACGCTTCGATCATCTCCGTTGAAAACCATATCTCGTACACCGAATATTCCTACATCTATGCAATGCAAATGTTACCTGCCAAGGATGCCCATCTCGAAGCTCAAGCCACAAGACTTCAGAGCACTTTAAACCTTATAGAAGCAAAACGCCGCATAGAGACTCGCCGCCTCCATTTCTTCTTCACTAACCAGCAATGGCCCTCTTCCCCTCTCTCTGACTCCCATTCTCTCGCTCAATGGCCCCAACACCTCGTCATCCTTCTCACTCTTCCAAATATCCTCAAAGGTCTTGTGATACTGCATCTCAAGGTTATAGTCTTCTGCAATGGCACGGAATGCCTCCCATGGCACTACGTACTCCGGCACCTCCTCGACGGCCTCGTGAAGGAAGAAATTGTACTTCCACCCGAATGGCGGGCGGAAGACGCCATCTTCGGGTGTCTTGCCTGCGAAACGAATGCGGTAGATGTCGTTGCCCCACTCCGCCGTTGCCTCAGTTTCTCCTTCTTCAACTTCGCCGGGTTCTGCAGATTCCTCCGGCTTCTCCTCGGCGCCCTCGACTTGTGGGATAGCGGCAGGCTTCTTCTTCTTCGCAGTCTGGCGCTCGTTGAACTTCCGGACGTTTTCGCTCAGGATATCTGAATTAGGGATACAGCCGATCAACCGCCCGCCTTTCTTGAGTGCACCAGCGACGTTTTTGAGCATCATGCGTGCTTTCTGTTCAGATTCGAAGGCGTAGTGCATGCAGAACATCATGCTGACGACATCGAATTTGCCGCCGCCGAAGCGGGATGGGCCGCCTGAAGCGTCAAAGCCAACTTCTCTGACGATGGGCACCTTCTCAATAGTATCTCCGAAGCAGTCTTGGACTGCAAATTCACCATGAAAGAGCCTTGGTGGCGGTCGGCCGTGGTATCCGCCGCGCCCGCCACGACCTCCTCTACCCCCGCCGCCGCGGCCTGCCATCTGCGCGTATCTCTCACGAGCCTGTCCAATTGATACATCTGCTGGGTCAAGACCAACATAAAGATCCACTGGTTGCGGAGCCTGCTGCCACTTTCCTAAATCTCCTCCCTTTCCACATCCCATATCGAGCACTAGTAATCCCTTAGGAGGTGGCCCTCCATAAGCAATGCCAGCTTGGCCTCCAGGCGTAAAGTCCTCATTTGGAGAAAACTTTTGGATAATCGTGCTCTTGATCCAGTTATTGAAGCTTCGCAACCCCTTAATTCGACTGTCCGTCCGGCGCCAGTCCCGGCCTCGCTCTGGCACCGCATTGTAATGTTGGCGCACAGCATCGTGGATTCCTCGCGCATTCTGAGCCTCTATAGCCTCCCTCTGTTCTCTCTCCCGCTGCAGCTGTCGCTGGCGGATTTCTTCGCGCTCAGCATCGGTCAGGCGCGCTCGCCCAGTTGGACGCTTCTTCCTTGGTCTATCTTCTTCTTCATCTTCTGCTGGCTTTGGTGAGGTCGGGCGCTCGTCACGTCTTGGTGTCGAGCGTGAGGGTGAGATTGAGCGTCTGCGCCTCTTTGCTGGCTCGAGTTTGTTCGCGTCGAAAGGCTCGGGTTGAGGTTCATATGAGCCTTTTGGCTTTGAATCACGCTCCTTGGGTTCTGAACTAGGCTGATCTGAATCTGTGCGTGCGTGAACTGGAGTCCCACTCGAAGATGTCAGGGTTCTCCTGCGTTTCTTTGCTGGCTCGAGTTTGGTAGCATCAAATGGCTCTGGTTGAGGGTCATGGTCCTCCTTGCCATGTGAAGACATGGCTGACTTGGCTTATAATCGATGAATTGGAAGTCTGAGGATGAGCTGTTCAAGGTTGTAAAGGTCCGAAAAGGTGCTGTATTTTATAGAGTTGTAGTTTTGTTAAATGCTCAGCCCATCAATCAATCTGATTAATCAATCGAAGCTTTGTCGTCGGAGCCTTGTTCGCCTAGCCTTGTGCCAGGATACGCGGCGCTAGTGCTGCCTCGCCATGAGCTTGAGCTCTGGCCGGTACCATCACGATTACATACAACATCACAAAACACTTCGCACAACAAACAGAAATCCCCTCAACAGCGCACTTGATTCCTTCTATCCGAGCCACATCATTATCATTCTCCTCCTCCGCCTCGTCCTCGTCTGGACGCGCAGCTCATCATGAGTACTCAACCACAATACGCCAGTTCTGAACCACGATTCGCCAAATACCCTCTTCTCCCTCTTGCCCAAAACATCTTCACACTCACCAACCCGTCGGCTCCTAAACTCACGCAAGAAGCTTCCCTGAAGAGTCTCCAAGATGCTATCTCCGAAAATAAGATGGCGCCGCTGTATAAGTTTCTGGCACATCCAACAGAAGGGATCCTAAATTCGTCGGGCCAAAGCGCGTCATCACAAGGAGTCAAACCACCAGGAAGGAAACCAAGCGTGGGAATGGTAGCAAGCAAAGATGCGATATCACATATCGACTTGCCATGGGATGAGATTCTGTATGAGCAACTGAAGAAGGACAACGATGAGGAGTTGGAGAGCTTCAGGAAGGAGGAGGAAGAGGCCGAGGAGAAGGCTGGTGACACAGAGGTGCAAATAGCGCGAGGAAAGAGGGCTGAATTCTATGCACGAGTTGGTGATAAGGTATATCTCATTGGCATTGCTGATACAGAAAGCAGCTGATTTTGGTGATTCAGGACAAAGCCATTGCGGCATACGAAGATCTCTTCGAGAAGACGGGCATTTTGGGCTCCAAGATCGATCTGGTACTCGCCATTGTTCGAATGGGTCTCTTCTACGGCGACAAGGTTTTGGTCAAGAAGCAGATCGAGAGAGCATCAGCTTTGGTTGAGACTGGCGGTGATTGGGATCGCAGAAATCGCCTGAAGGCATATCAAGGTCTCCATCTCCTTACAGTCCGCGACTACAACCAGGCAGCCCCATTACTTCTCGACAGTCTCTCCACCTTTACCAGCTATGAGCTGTGCTCATACTCGAATCTTGTTGTCTACTCCGTTTTGGCTGGATCTGTATCGCTGAAGCGTGTTGACTTCAAGTCGAAGGTCGTGGATGCGCCGGAAATCAGGGCGATTTTAGGTGATAAGGAAGACAAACTCTCAGCATTGACCGGTGCAGTGTCAGCTGGGCCTGGTACGGACCAGGATGCGGAAATGAAGGATGTCACATCAGCCCCATTACCAGCGAAGACAGCTGTCAACCTTGCCACTCTCGGATCAACCAGTTTTGACTACCCAGCTGCTGAGGTCGCCATCGACTTCTCGCCGCTTGCACAGCTTGTTAGCAGTCTGTACAATGGGAACTACAGGTCATTCTTCGGTGCTCTTGCCGCAGTCGAGACCAGTTTCTTGACTCAGGACCGTTACCTGTACGAGCACCGTGGGTGGTTTGTCAGGGAGATGCGTCTCAGGGCATATCAGCAGCTGTTGCAGAGCTACAGAGTGGTGGGTCTTGAGAGCATGGCTAACGACTTTGGTGTCTCCGTCGACTTCCTTGATCGGTATGAGAGCCCTTGTCCCTCTATCGATTCACCTCATACTGACTATAGTCTCACAGTGACCTTGCCAAATTCATTGCAGCCGACAGGATTCCATGCACGATTGATCGTGTCACCGGAAAGGGAGTTATTGAGACGAACAGACCCGACGACAAAAATAAGCAGTATAATGATGTGGTGAAGCAGGGGGATCAGCTCATTACGAAGCTCCAGAAGTACGGACAGGCTGTTAGACTGAGGGGAAGTGAGCGTGCATAGACATGAATGGGCAAAAGTTAGAGGGTGCTTATTGGAGATGTGGCATGTATGATACGTATCATAAAGACATGATTACTCTAGAGCAGCAGGTCCAACCCATGCGTTCGGCATCTCTGAGACTGATCTCGAAAGAGTACCTATGAAAGTGAGAAAGTCATACGGCTGATCAGGCGATCAGATAGTATAACAACAGGTCTCCGATAGATTCCGTGGACATGCAGAGGAGTCGAAGCAATCTCTTTCTATGAACTCACAAGACGGTAAAATCATCCCTTGTTAATTTCAATGGTCTGCAACTTTTCTTTTGGATTATGATATTATCGATTTTATTGTTGGCAAGGCTGGAAGAGGGAGGTAATCTTCTCATGTCCCAGATATTAATCCCTCAAGCTGCGAGTTCGGCGTTCATTTCTTTTCCTTTCTTTCCTTCTTTCTTTCCTTTTTGTCAGGAGAGAGCTCGATGGTTTATGCGCAGCTTGGACGGGCATTATTATCATTCTCCGTCTAGAAGCATAGATCATTTATGTATGTATGTATGCACTGTGCTGTACTTGTTCCCAGCGTAGAATGGGTACACTACACAGGAGAAGGTGTCCTCAGCTTCCATGTGAGAAGTACTATACTGTACATACATAGCTGTGGTAATGATATCCACCCCACATGACGAAGTAAACAACACAAGAACGTCTTCGGTTTAACGTCATATGTCAAAAACGTAAAGTGGCGAGTTAGTATGCACTTTAAAGTCTGGGAAGTGACAAGAGGGGTAAGAGGCACGATCGCATTACTCTGTCCACAGTATTCGAGCGCCTACCCTGTGGTCAGCGCGGGGAGTTTTGGGAGTTTTGGGAGTTTCAGTGTGTGTGGTGACACTAGGTACAGTGTGGACAGTATGTATGTATGAAGGCATTATGAGTGTATGAGTGTATGAGTGTCTGAGTGTATGTATGCATATACTCTAGGTTATACTCTAGGTATATATGAGTGTATAGGTCGGTCGGAAAACCTCAGTCGGTAGGTATATGTACTTCGTATGTAGGTATGTGTGTGGTTAATATGTATGTATGTACGTGTGTACCTACAGTAGGTACTCTACTAGGTCCACCCCGTTTCTTTGCTGCCGAGCACGGAGCATTGGGACGACTTCACTTCTCGTTGACTCCAAGTCTTCGACTCCAAGCCTTCACCTTCCTCTTTCTCTTTCTCTTTCTCTTTCTCTTCCCATTCATCATCATAAAAACACTCATAGCTGTCGAGCAAACATCAAAAGCTTCATTTTCATTTGCTTGACTCCGAGCCTGCCCTAAAACCCGCATACTCGTCGGGTCACCGAAACCGCAACAACATCTCAATAAGACGCTTGTCCCCGCCCGTCCATCGGCGACTTCAGGGTCTTCTCCACACCTTACTCGCTGTTCCTCGCTGTTCCTCGCGGTGCTTGGTCACTCCCTCCAGCCTTCTTACTGGTGCCCATCTCTCATCCCCATCCCCATCCGCATCCGGGGATCCTCTGACCCTCGGTGCAGCGTCTCCCACTACCCTACAACTACCATTACTACCACTACCATGGCCATGACTCTGAGATTCCTGCACGAGGCCTTGCCCAAAGGAACCACTGATATGACTCCTTCGAGGTTGACTACTTCCGCATCCAGACGGTTCCCTTCTTCTGCTTCACCTTCTCCTTCACGATGCTTTTTCTCAGCCTCATTAGGTATGCAGAATACCTTTTCCTTTTTGCTTATTCTCCTTTTGTTTTGATGTTCCATGTTCTCTAGCTGCAGCTCCCGCCCGCATATCTTTTCCCTCTCCAGGCAGGAGGGAGGGGGAGGTACTCATTAGCGTCTCTGATTCTTCTATTTGCTCATGGCCCAGCCTCATATGCTTTGTACACGAGACACCAGAGGGAGCTGTTACGCCATTGAGCTGCTGATTGATCTCCTTATCTCGACCTCTCCCTATATATCCTCGTCTTCGCCCTCTGTCCCATCCCCATTTCTCTATCCCTCCAACTAATATCCGTTGCATACATAGAACATACGCCGTTACTCCGACGACCTTGCAGGCTTCCCCGCAATTACCGAACAATGTCATCGACGTCGAGGCAAAAGAGTCTGAACATCGACAATATAAACCCGCATGTGCGGAAAGCCCAGTATGCCGTCCGCGGCGAGCTGGCGATGAAGTCGGAGATATACAGAGCACAGATTCATAAAGGAGAAGCTAAAGGATTGCCGTTCAAGAGCGTTATCTCCGCCAATATCGGAAACCCACAACAACTAGACCAGAAGCCCATCACATTCTTCAGACAAGTGCTCAGCTTGCTGGAGTATCCGCCGTTATTAGAGAGCGAAGACGTACTGTTGAACCAGTTAGACTACAAGAGTGATGCGATTGAGCGTGCGAGGTGGCTGCTCACACAGGTAGGAAGCGTAGGGGCATATAGCGCCAGTGCTGGTGCGCATGGGATCAGGGAGAGCATAGCCAAGTTTATTGAGAGTATGAGAATCCTTCCCGGCCCTGAATGTATTGACTAAAGATGTTTTAGGGCGAGATGGCTATCCTGCCGACCCACATTCCATATACCTGAGTGCCGGAGCTTCGTCCGGAGTCAATACCCTCCTGAACATCATCTGCGCCGGTTCGCACACCGGCGTTCTCGTCCCAATCCCGCAATACCCTCTCTACACCGCCACACTCTCCGTCCTTAACGCTAAGTGCATCCCATACTACCTGGACGAACACCACCTCTGGAAGACCGACATCAATAATATAGAGTCCGCCCTCAAGGGAGCCCAAGACGAAGGTGTCGATGTCCGCGCTATCGCCGTCATCAACCCTGGTAATCCAACCGGCGCCTCCCTGACGTACGACGATATCAAGGCCGTCATTGCAATGGCTGCAAGGGACAATCTCGTCATCCTCGCCGACGAAGTCTATCAAACCAACGTCTTCATCGGCAAATTCCACAGTTTCAAGTCGGTGCTGAGGGATATGCAGAAGGAGGAACCTGGGAAGTACGAGGACGTCGAGCTTGCGAGCTTACACTCCGTGAGCAAGGGCATGGTCGGCGAGTGCGGGCACAGAGGAGGCTATTTCGAGCTGGTCGGCTTTGATCCCGAGGTCATGGAGCAGATCTACAAGTTCGTGAGCATCACGCTCTGTGCGCCGGTCATTGGCCAATGCCTGGTCGAACTGATGGTCAATCCGCCGAAAGAGGGCGAGCCCAGCTATGAACTATACAAGAAGGAGTATGATGGGATCTTCAACGGACTGCAGGACAGAGCGACAGCGCTATATGAGGCGTTTAAGGAGATGGAGGGGGTGGAGTGCGGTCAGCCGCAGGTGCGTCTTCAATTCAACTTCACCGCCCCCCTTTTTTCTGGCACGTGACTAACAGTGACTCAGGGCTCGATGTATCTCTTCCCAACCATCAACCTCCCGCCCAAGGCGCTCAAGGCCGCAGAGGCGGAGAATCGCTCCGGGGATGAGTTCTATGCTCTAAGACTCCTCGATGCGACAGGTGTGTGTGTGGTGCCGGGGTCGGGATTTGGACAGAAGCCGGGGACGCTGCATTTCCGGACGACGTTCTTGGCGCCGGGGACGGATTGGGTGGATCGGATTAAGGTGTTTCATAACAAGTTCTTCGAGGAATTCTCCGAGTAAGGTGATTGGGATCATGTGGTTTCAAGGGGATTGGAGGAGTTGAAGCAAGCAGGAAAAGAAGAGCAGAAGCTAGATGGTAGCGGAGCATGCGGAGAGGCGTGAAGATGGTTGCAGGTGGAGAGGGATGGCGTGGCACGGACGGTTGGACATACCTATAGGAAGTTTCTTTTGGAAGACTTTTGGTTTCTGGATACCAGCGGTGGGGGGGAAAAGACAATCTCAAGCAGCGATCTAGCGATGATTTTGAGGGTGCTGCGTCGGGCACGCATGTTAGGGCGGCTTGAATGAGCGGCTCGGAAGGCGGTTTGGTTTCGAATATAGAGCGTAGCGATGATGGAATCAATGACTACAGTTGTCGATATGTTGGTCCAGTGGCTGACTGATCTCTCGAGTATTGTACTGTCCAGCTGTGTCTGTGTCGCGTGGGAGTATAGATTCTACATTCTCCTTCCTCTCCGCAGCCTCTCATTCTCTTCACAGGATAAACAACCGACAGACAAGGACGACGGACGGTGCGTCCGAACCCCTCCATGGATGACGCGCTACAGCGCATCAACCACGCCGTCGTCCACCAGCGTAGATCGCCTCGTCCACAAAGGCACATTTCCCCGCCACTTGCTCGATCCCCACCGCGTTTCGCTCCCCGCCGACGCTCTTCCCCCCCGCCATTCCATCTCCATCTCCATCTCCATCTCCAGCGCCCCGTGGCTCTCCATCCGTCCCCCCCCTCCCCCCCAAGCCATCATCGCGCAGCCGCCGCCGGCGAAGAGGCAGGCGCTGCGGACCGGGACGGCCGAAGACGCGTCGTGGCAAGCAAGGCCCGCTCGCTCCCGAGTCCAGACATCTCCTCTCCTCTCCTCTCCTCTCCTCTCGCCGCCTCCCTTCCGCGTCGCACGCGCCCCCCGCCCCTTCTTCCCCCGTCGATCCCATCCCCAGCAGCTCATGCTCCGTAGATCCTGCCCTCGTGCTTCTTACTCCATGTGTCTGTCCTAAGACCCCCTTGTCAGGCAGGCCCTGCTGCTGCTTTTTACACATACCCTCTCTTTCTCGGCCCCGGTTCGCCGAGGTCAGTTCCCATCACGTGATCGGTCTACGATGCGCAGGATTCATTCCATCATCGCAACGTCAGGAAGTCTCGGAGAGCTGCTTCCCGAAGGGAGTCCATGACGTTAATGCATATTTCCGATCTTATAAGAAATGGCCGCTCTCCTCCTCCATATTTCTCTCCTGCCGTCTGTTCGGCGGCCTGTCTGTAGTGGTGTCCTATCCTCTTATTCTATTAAGTTAACATTTAATCGTTGGATCCAACTGGTCGCTTTTGGGAGTGAAGCGACCAGTTGGATCCAACGATTAGTTGTTGTTCTTCGAGGTTTCAGAGTTTCCCTCTCGTACGTTGTTTTCTCGCGCCTCTCACTCAATCGTCTGCTTCACTTTTACCGCTCCCCTACTTCACATTCTCGAGGAAAGAGGGAGCGTGCAAAAAAAACCTATAACAGCACATAATCCATTCATTGTCATCATTTGAACACTTCCTTACTCCTATCAGCAAATCTGCTCGGAACCAGCCAGCCATTCCAATTTCCCACCTCCTTACTAAACACCCTCCTTTTCCTCTATTGTCCGTCAGAGTATTTATTCCCATTACACTCCCCCGTCCCATCCCATCCATCATTTGTTCCCCTTGAAATGTTTTCTGTTCCTTTTGTTTCGCCAAGCAAAGCCCACCACCAAAAGCAAACTCCGAATTTGAAAACGCGTCATCTCCCCTCAGATATCGCGGAATTTCAATACGACCATATCATACACCCCAGACGCCCTTTCAACATGTATTTTTTTAAATAAAAAATCTCAGTTGATCTCCGGCCAGCAATCCCCCCATCGCCAAAGCTCTCATGATGAGCTGACGATTTTGGAGATTTCACGGTCCCAGTAGTTGGATCGCTACCAACCGTTCGAGCGCGCTCAACATGCTTCTTCACTCGCGTTTAGCGCCAAAAGATCTTGCGGCGGCGGCGTACCCCCCGCCGCGACAGCATCCAAGAACAACTCCGCCGGCTCCTCCATCATCATCCCGCTGCTACTCAGCCGCGAGACCGACGACCCGGCATTGGAGCTCCTCCTCGACCCAGCGTGGGCGATGCTCTCCTCGAAATCCCTCATCTCAAAGACATTCTCGCTCTCTCTCCTCTCGGTCCCCCGATCCATACTCGCGGGCGACGTAGCATCCGTCTCCACGGTCGAATAAGAGAAGCTGCTCGCCCACGACTCCCGCTTAACCATCCCATCCATATATTCGATGAGCCTCTCATCCCTACACTCCCGATAATGCAGCATCAGCAGCGCCCTCAGACGCTCGACCTCGCGCCGCAACTGCTGGACCTCGGCGCCTTTCATCCTATTATTCGCATCCAGCGCCTTCGCCCTCTCCATGATCATCTCCGTCTGTGTCTTCTTCTTGATGCGGCACTTATACGCCGCCTCCCTGTTCCGCTTCAGGAACGTCTCCCGCCTCAGCGCCTCCTGTTCCGGAGTCGCCGGCTTCTTTGACGACTTTCGCGGCTTACGAGTCTTCTTGGCGGGCGCGGAGGGTTCAGCTGCCGGTGAGGAGCTTGTGGATTCGCTCTTCTTGGTTGTCGCTTTCGTCTTCCTCGTGGTCTTGCGTTGGGGCTTTGAGGATTTAGAAGGCGAGGCCGGGGAGTCGCCGGGCGTGACCTGGCCGTGCTGCGTGACTGTGTCGCGACTATCGACCTTCTCGAGCGCGGCTGTGCCGATTGCGAGTGAGGAGGGCTGCTGCGCTGTTGCCCACGGATCTGCTTGTGATGAGGGATCCACCCCTCGTTGCCAGGGGGCAGGTGAATAGCGACCGAGCGTACTCTGGCTCTTCAGGTCGGAACATCTGTGTGCAGGAACGGGCGATGGGGCCATGTTCAAGAAGGCAGGATCGGCAAAGAATTGGTTCAAATCGTCATGCGAGGACTTTTGCAAATCGAGAGGCGGGTTTAATATTGGGTCGTCGAGTCGATTCTCTAATTGGAATCCGAGCTGGCTGCCAGATAGATATGACGCCCCGAATATGTCTGGTCCTGCGTAGTCGGCGTATGCGTTGGGATATGAGAAGGACGAGAAGTCCTGATCCAAGGCGATGTTGAATTGGTCGCTGGCCGACATCGTCATTGGGTCCTCCATACTGAGTGGTTTTGGTGGTTCGTAGGTAGGTGCTGTCCAAGTTGGTGCTCGAGTTCTGGATGTCGATATGTGAGAACGAGTTATCATGGAAGCATACAACGGACGGCTGGCTTTAAGCAATTGGTCCCGCTGTTGAGAGACTGACTGATGGTGCCTGGTTGATGGAGTCGGCTGTTTGGGTTGGAAGAATTGGAATCTTTCTATTATGAGATTCAGGTCAGATGCGTGCAGAGCTCTGATGTTGATGTCTTAGCTTGAGTGGATGCTGATTCGTAGGCGCTCGGAATGCAGCTCAAGCCAGGTTGGGAATTAAGATACATACCACAGTTCTTCAACGCCTCGCCTCACGTCCTAAGCGTGGCTGAAAGCAAAGTCGAGACCGGAATGTTCTCAGTTGGTGGTAGGTGAGAGTTGCGTTTTTGGTGTTTCGTGTGGGGTTTTTGTGCAACGCAATGCAATGCAATGCAACGTTGAGGATGTTATGTCGGGCTGGTGAAGAAGCAGGCACAAGCTGTGGCCGTGGCAGTTATAAGAGGTGGGACAGGCCAGACCTTCTGGATTCTTGGTGAGGGGTATGAGGGGGTGTTTACTTGTGGACGTGAAGAGACGGAGGGGAGGAGAGGAGGAGAGGAGGGGGAGGGGGAGGGAGGGAGATGGTAGGTAGGTAGATCGATCGTGGTAGTAGGTGGTAGGTAGGTGGTAGGTGGTAGGAGGTAGGAGCTAGGTAGGAGGTAGGGGTAGGTAGGAGACAGGTAGACAGAGAGGTACTTTTCTACATAGATACATAGATAGTTTATAGGTAGTAGGTAGGTACATAGATAGCTGGGTATGCAGCTACGTAAGCCAATGTAAGCCAGGGTGGTTAGAGTTAGAGTTAGCTAGCTACATAGCTTCTAGCTTGGCTTGAATGTGTCGTTCGATGTTTTCAGTGGTAGAGTGATCGAGTCGTATGTAAGGTATGTAAGTAGTATGTAAGATGGTCTAAGATAGTCTAAGATGGTATAAGATAGCATGTACAAGAGAAGAGACCAGCTGCTTTCTAGAAAGATACTAATTGGATGGGTGCACTATCTACGAAGTACGTTGTCTTGCTATTTACATGAATGAATGAATGAATGAATGGATGAATGAAGAAGGAAGGAAGGAATGGAGGGACGGAGGAACGGAGGAACGGAGGAATGACTGGAGGGGAGATATGTCTGTATTCTAACACCGTATAGATATGTATATATGTACGTATCCTTGTATCAATAGTATGGGAAGTGGGAGGGGATGGAAGAAGTTCGGGCATTTATTATACTGCATGTACTGTATGTATGTCTGTACTAGAAGAGAGTACGTGAACAGCGTGCTAGGATCTGGACTAGAGCTGCACTAAAGTAGGTAAGGTACTCTAGTCTTTTAGTCTTTTAATCTTTTAGTCTCTTAGTCTTTCATGCTCTAGTCTTTCATGCTCTAGTCTTTCATGCTCACGCTAGCTCTAAGAGGAAGAGGTAAGCAATGCTTGGCATCGACATTCGACATGGACATCGACTTGATCCTTTTATCCTCTCTGGTCTTAGCCTCTCAAGCTCTGCTGGGCACAGAGACCAATATGTCTGACTGGACCTCTGATTATGTAACATTTACACATCTTCTGGTGCGTAAGGAGTAAGGCCACTACGAGCCGACTTGTCAATTCTGCAAGCGGAAATGCCATGTCTGCGGTCTCCAGTCTCAGTGGAGCCAAGTCCGCATCCAACTATGGACATGGACAAGAGAGACAATGGCAATGGCAGCAATGACAACTGACAGGAGCGAGTACTCTACCTACTGTACCTCACCCTCTGTCTAGCAGTGTCCCTCACGCAACATTGCTATAAGTATACTGTAGATGTTAGCTGTAGGTATGGATATCTGCATGTACCTATAGTACCTATATGTACCTATAATACCCATACTGTACGTACATACTACAGAAGTGCACAGTGCGCTCGCTGCACACAGCAACACAGTAACACAGCACATCGCCTCCACATCCGCATCAGCCAAGCCAGGCCCCGCCTCCGCCTCTGATCCGTCGTCAGCTGAGCTGTGTGGCCTATGCGCATGGGAAAGCAAGAAAGCCATAACCAAATCCCATCTGATCTGCAAGCATCAACCATGGTTAGACATACATGGCCGTATCTGGTGCGAGCCCTAAAACATCCTTCGTCCAAACCGGTGATGTCGACGATACCGACGATATCCTTCTCCTTCGCCTCAGCAACCGGACTGACTGGACGTGTCCTCCGAAGCCCCGGCGTCGATCTTACACATAAAGCGGGCGACAGAGGACGGCCCAGAGTACGGCCTAGCGAGGAGGGGCCATGAGGCTCATGAGCCAGACTCAACCAGTACACTCCAGCTCCGGTCCCCGACGTCGTCTTCTCAGGCTGCAGCCCTGCGTGATGGGGCCAGATGAGAGTACCATGACTCTCATTCTAGGATCGCCCGTTTGGCTCTCCTAGAACGGATGTAATGATACAATGATACGATGGGTGAGTGCACGACAGAGCCGTGGCTCGAGGACGCAATCAAACTGACATAGTCGGGCTTCTGCTCCCGAAGGAACCTCACGGGACGTCCATCCATGGCATTGCATTGCCAGCAACTGGGCTTTGCCGTTCGAGCCGACAGCTTGCTTGCTCCCAAACCGTCTCGTGGCGACCATCCATCTCCCCCTCCATGACCACCATCTCTTTCTCGGGAGGCCACTCATGGCTACAGTACATAATTGCTCATTTTTCATCATAGTTCATGACTCTGCGGACGTGGGCACGGTTTGTGCGAAGAGGGGTAGCAGAGATATGACGTCAGATAGGCTCTGGTGTTATTCGAAAAGGGAGAGTTCAGACTTTGGGACCTGCGCTTACGAGCGGCTGAATGAAGGTAGCAGCGATGAGGGGTAGGTAGTCTTAAAACATGCTTGGATCTTGCAGAAGGAGTGAGGGAGGAATGAAACCGGACGACCATTGGTTGACACGATTGAGAGATGGTAATGTGGCACACGCAGAGAGACACTGACACAGGAGCGCACGCAGGCCGCACGTGTTGGACAAGCACAACATCTTTGGATAATCCCATCGATGTCTTTGAGAGAGGAAATAATTCGGGAGCAGAGATTTGGAGGATCAACTCGTTGGCAGTAGTTTTGATTGGAATTCCTCGTTTCTTTCTGCTATGTCTTCTGTTCCCACCTCTCCACGACCTTTGGCTGTAAATATCTCCTTTCAGGCCATGCTCCTGACATCCCCTCGGCTTCCTTTACTGGCCGATATGAGTCGTGGTCGTCGACCCAGGATCTTGTCGAAGTCCTTGTTATGAGTCTGTATACTTCCGAAGTGGTCATGCGAGGCTCTCGTCAATCTGTCCGACCAGACAAGATTCATATATCCGTCTTCAATGACATGTGAGACGCAATCCGATAATAGGATGATGAATGATGCATTTCTCCAAACGCCCGCCCACGCTATGCATAACAGATTCGTGTTTTCAAATGTTTCAGGGCGTCGTCAGAATGGCTTGGCGACCTTGCGAGGCTCGCTCAGCCCGGTCTCCGGGTCTTTATATTCCTTCCAGCTCATTGGATACATGGTGTTGCCTGCCTCACTCGTTGCCATGATGACGCCGAGATTGTTGCTTGCAGTGGAGAGGTAGTAGCTTGACTGATCGCCGAGGGAGATCTGACGCGTGTTAGCATTCTCTCCGGCCTTAATTCTCCTACCCATTCCTCCGAGCCGGATAATAAGCCGGACAAGGATCGGACGCATAGGACACGTATGAGCAAGAGAGTGTACATACCACAGTGGCCCTCACCACATCCCCCGGCCTGAAGCTCTCAAAGATCTTCACCCTATCCTTCTCCGTCGCGCGCACATCCTGCACCCTAATCACCCCCGCCCACTCGCCATCCAGCACCGTCTCGCCCACCACCAAGATCGCCACGCTCGCCTGCCGCGGCGTGATCCGCGTCACCTTGCACAACACCGTGCTCCCGACCTCGGGCAGCACCTCCCTCTTCGCCGTGTGCAGCTCGCCGGCCTTCGTGTCCAAGCTTGCCGAGCGGACGATCGAGACGGTGGGGAGCGGCGTCGGAGTCGCAGCTGTGATCTTCGTGAGGCGCTTCTGCGGGCCGAGAGGCTTGGGAGGCGTGGAGATGGAGATGGGGCCCGGGATCGAGGCGTAGATGTGCGAGCTGTGCAGGTGGGTGCCGGGGCCCGGCAGGTATTTGGTGGTCGGGCCGAGGTCCTGGCCTGGGACCGCAATGTTGAGGGTGGAGGTGGACATGGTGTGGAGGTTGGTATTTGGCGATTGCGGTGCAGAGAGAACTGGGTGATTGGAGGCTGATGGTATCGTCGCCGATGGAGGAGATCGTGGGGTTTGAAATCTGGGAAAGGCTGGGCTAGGCTGGTTTGGGCCTTGGAGTGGCAGAATTGGGGCGGTGTGTAAACGCGACAAGGCTGGACGACGTCATATTGGGGGACGAATTCCAGGCTTTGTGGTTGAAGGAACAGAGACGGTTCTTTAAACGGTCTACAAACCCTGAACTTGATGCAGACATGTTACTTCCGATGTGTCTCGGAGGATTTAAAACAAAATATTCGGGGCTAATGCTGCTGCAAATTATCCTGGAGATTCTGATGGAATGAGGGTTGATGGGGTAATGGGGAGAGCGGGAGCTCTGAGAGTTTCATAACATTGCGGCATACCTAAGCCAAACCTGTGCCTTGATCTATGAATCTTAGACTTTGAGTCGGGAGTATTGTCGTCACTTTGGCCAAACATTTGCGCCTTCTCAGACATGATGAGCAGCTAGACCTGAAGATATGCGCGTGTGCCTCTTATTAGAGTCATCGTGGGCTGATTGCGCTGATCTGCATGCAGCAAGCATCATCACTGCGGAGAAGTGCCAGGGGAAAATGGAAATATTGTACGAATCAGTCCCTCCATTGCTTTCTTGAACATAACAAACGACCCTACCCTACCACAGCCATTTCTGTGGCTCAGTTATCCACGAGTTATCCAAACTATATCTGTAGTCCAAGGCTCCTCCATCAGGTTCATTGTCAAAACCAAACTCAGAAATATATCGAAACCACCTTAATAGAGATCACCTCAGCAACCATCCACAATGTCCGTCAAACACTTCTTCAACGACCCTATTCAACTCGTCGACGCCGCCCTTCAAGCCGTCCACCTCACCAACCCCTCCGTCGCCGTCGACAGAGCGCAAAAAATCGTCTACCTCCGTCCTTGCAAGCGTGCTCCTCAAGTCTCTCTCCTCTCTGGCGGCGGCGCCGGCCATGAACCCTCCTTCACTGGTCTCGTTGGTCATGGCCTGCTCTCCGCCTCCGTCGCGGGCACGATCTTCGCTTCGCCGTCTGCCGAGCAGATCACCACTGGCATCGTCGGCAGAGTCGATACTGATAAGGGTGTGCTGGTTATTATCATGAATTACACAGGCGACTTGCTGAATTTTGGGATGGCTGTCGAGAAGGCAAAAGGTGTGGAACTTAATGTGGATATGGTGGTGGTGGCGGATGACGTGGGTGTTGGGAGAATGAAGGCAGGGAAAGTGGGAAGAAGAGGGATTGCAGGAACGGTTTTGGTGGTCAAGATTGCGGGTGCTCTTGCTGCGATGGGATATAGCTTGGAGGATGTGTGCAAGGTAAGGACGGAACTCAATCATGACCTCCCGGAACAGAGCTGACCAGGACATATAGGTTGCGAAATTGACAGCTAAGAATATTGTGAGCGTTGGGGCAAGTTTGGACCACGTCCATGTCCCTGGTCGCGGCCCGATAGATCCTCACACGAATGAGAGACTCCAAATGGAACAAGTCGAAGTTGGAATGGGCATTCATAATGAGCCTGGGTCCCAAAGACTATACGTTCAACTTCCAGAGCTGGTCAGTTCGATGTTGAAACAGCTGTTGGACTGGAGAGACGAGGATAGAGCGTATCTCAACGTCAACTCGAACGAAATTGTCTTGTTGATCAACAACTTGGGCGGCGTTAGTCCGTTGGAGCTCGCAGGCGTCACAGCTGAAGTTGTTAGACAGCTTGGGCAGGATTGGAACATCAAACCTTGCAGAATCTTGTCAGGAACATACATGACAAGTTTAAATGGTCTCGGTTTCAGCATTTCCATCCTGAATTGCGTCACCACGGAACAGGGTGTTCCAAGCATGCTTCAGCTCTTTGACGCACCGAGCGAAGCGGTTGGGTGGTCTGCACCAATTACTAAGGCAACATGGGAGGGGAAGAACGACCAAGTAAGAGACAAGTCACCTACCACTGCGGAACAGGCGAGGCCCAGTGGCTTGAAGATGAATGGAGCAGCAGCAAAGCAACATCTCAAAGGAGGTTTAGAGCGTCTCATCGAGGCTGAGCCTCTGGTCACCAAATATGACACTGTCGTCGGCGATGGTGACTGTGGCATCGGGCTCAAACGAGGTGCGGAAGCTGTGTTGGAGATGCTCACAAAGGAGGAGCCTTCCGGCGACGTTGTGATTGATGTCAGTAGGATCACCTCCGTCATTGAGTCAAGCATGGACGGCACATCTGGCGCTTTATATGCCATCTTCCTCAACTCTTTTGTAACAGCTCTGGTTCGACAACCAGCAGGCGATATAACGCCACAGGTTTGGGCGAAGGCTCTCCAGAGCGCATTTGCAGCCTTAGAGAAATACACGCCTGCTAAGCCAGGGGATCGCACCTTGGTTGACGCTTTGGAGCCGTTCATAAGGGTGCTTTCAGAGACAGGAGATATTGTCGAAGCAGCAAAAGCAGCAAGAACGGGTGCAGAAGGAACGAAAGGTATGAAAGCTAGCCTGGGTAGAGCGGTCTATGTTGGCGGCCAGGGATTCAAGGAGGTTCCTGACCCTGGTGCCTTCGGCTTGAGCGAGTTCTTCTTGGGACTTGCTGGGATGCCGACCTCAAGGCATGAGGTGAAGAATGCTGAGCACGAATTTGAAGAGGCTGCTTAAATTTGCGCACGCGGAAATGGGAAAACTTCATGTATGATAATCCTGGTGTTCAGTGACTTTTTGTTTAACGCCCCCTTGGTCATAATCCGGAAATCTTATGATGTGATGAACCCCCTGCCAACCTATAGACCCATATGAAACCATTCAAAACTGCGAAAGCAAGAGACGGGTTGCTCAGCTGAGCAAAACAAGAATGACAGAGTCTCCCCTCAAGAACCTAAACCAAACGTGTTAGCTTCAACTATCTGGTTCCGTATCCCTTTCGATGAATGAGGCTCCAGCCCAAGCTCGCAAGCGTTGATAGCCATTCTGGAAGATTCCCAACTTACATCTTGCTGATAAACCGATCCTTGTTCAGCGGTCGTCCCTTCTTCCCACCAGCCAGCCTTGGCGTCTCTGTCCACATCTCCTTCACATTCTCCAACACCATATTGCAATGCCTATCGAAAGCCTTGACGCGCGCAAGGAGTTTGCGGTTGTTGCGGCACGATATCAGGACTTGTGCATGCGATCGTACGGCAGTCTGGAGGATGGAGAGGGGGCCGCTTGTGAACTCATGTTGCTCGAGAGCGGCGATTTCGAACTCGCTGTAGGCACAGTCAGTAACTCAGCTTTATCTGTTTGGCGCCTGTGTTTAGGCAGTATTTTTGCCCTGAAGATGAGGCTTGGTCGCTCGGAAAGGGCTGGATAGGGACGTTCTGGGTTGGAAGTCACGTACGTGAGGTCGTTGCGCGGCTTCGCCAGCAGTTCTCTGTTTCGCAGTCAGCAACTTGCACGCTCCTGCTCCTAGAGATTTCACATAAACGTACTGGATCTTGGCTGCGTCAGCCATTGTGTATATGAAGACGGATGGTGGCAGGCTGTGGCTATTTTCTTGGCCGTCGCGAAGTTCAACCTCAGTAGTAGTTGCGATTAAAGCTCGATGCCTCAAAGTTGACTAGCGCGGCGCATCCCAAAGTTGCACCGTGCACACAACCCTCAACTCTCAAGATTCCTCACAGAGCAGTACGGCAGCCGAGAAGAACCGACACGCCGAGGCAGTTAGGACATTTTTATTAAAAGGGACCACCAATTGGTTACCCCCTCCTTTTGGCATTATAGTCTCGATGATTGCACGTTCTCTTTGTCGAAGAGCAGGCACAGCTGTGAGCTGGAGCTCAAGATCTGCGATGCCACTGACTGCAAAGATCCAGAATTCGTCTTTCAAGGCCCAGGTACGGCTCGTGCCAAATTTTGGCAATTACAATGCTGACATGGGACACAGATGGCCACGAAAGCAGGCGGCCCGGAAGTCATCAAGGAGTTGCCAAATGACGAGCCAGAAGATGTTCTGTTCAGCACATTATACGGTCTGCGGACCATCGAACTCAACAGGCCGAAGAAGCTCAACTCGCTGAATGGATCGATGGTGCGGAAAATTGTGCCGCGCCTGCAAGAATGGATCAAATCAGATATGGCAAATGTTATTGTGCTGAAGGGTGCTGGAGAGAAGGCGCTTTGCGCTGGAGGAGATGTTGCGGAATTGGCGAAGTGGAACATGGAGGGAGAGAAGGGACAGCAAAGATCTACCGACTACTTTGGACTCGAATATAAGCTCGACCACCTTATTGCGACATATCAGAAGCCATTAGTAGCGTTTATGGATGGAATTACTATGGGAGGAGGTGTTGGACTCAGCATACACACACCATTCCGGATAGCTACGGAGAAGACGGTTTTTGCCATGCCAGAGACGACGATTGGCTTCTTCCCAGATGTTGGAGCGTCGTTCTTCTTGCCAAGGATGAACGGAGCTGTCGGTACATATCTCGCGCTTACCAGCGAGAGGCTCACAGGTGTCAATGCTTTCTATGCAGGCATCGCAACTCACTACATTCATTCGACTTCATTGCCAGCTCTTGAATCTCGTCTCGCAGAGCTCCGCTTCAAGGACTTTGATACCTTGCCAACGCGCCTGGATCTCATTAACTCGACAATCGAGGAATTCACCACCGGCTTGCCTCACGACCAACCCATGCTCATTGCTGGGGCCTTACGAGAGGCTATTGATCGCTGTTTTGGCCAGAACAGCGTGCCAGAGATCATCGCTCATCTCAAGGCAGAGACCGGCGAGACGGAGGAATGGGCACAGAAGACGCTTAAGAACCTCCACCAACGTTCTCCAACAAGTGTGTATGTCACACTCCGCCAAATGCGCCTAGGAAAGGACTGGACCATCAAGGAGGCCTTCCTCCGTGAGCACCAGATGGCCGCCAAGTTTATGCGTCATCCAGACTTCACCGAGGGTGTTTCGGCTCTGCTTGTCCGCAAGCCAGAGCCAGGACAGCCACGGGAACCACCAAAGTGGCAGCCAGCGTCGTTGGAGGACATCAAGCCAGAGGACAACATCGCCGATCCATTCTTCGAGGTCGAGGGCTCACAAAAACTTAAGCTCTTGAGCGAGGGCGATTACGATAATTATCCTCACCACTATAGCTTGCCAACGGAGAAGGTAGTCAGCAGATATGTTAGAAGCGGGCAAAGGTCGAGGAAGGCTATTGTTAGAGATTTTGTGGAGATGAGAGACGGAAAGGAAGGAGTCAAGGAGGCCGTTGAAGAGATTTTGGCTAGAAAGACGATTGTCGAAGATGGAAAGGCTGTATGGGTGACGGACACCTCAATCTAAAGCGTAAATGGAATGGATGTCAGGTTGTGAATAAGCAATGGTGTACGATATTTGGTTATAGACGACTCTGTAGCCTTGGATGGCGACAAAGTCGGTCAATGTGTGTGCATATCAGATCTTCAATTGTTGCAGTAGCGATGTGGGCTATGCATGTATCATGAAAGATACTTGAAAGACCATTTAAGACAAGATAATAGAAAAAGAAAAGTGGTAAATCTTGTGCCATAAAAGGAGGTCGTGGAAGGAAAGGGGGCCGAGTGAGTGATAAATGTCAAGGCTAGCACGGATCCCGAAGAACATCAAAATTCCCGAGTATATAAAGCTCCCGGTTATCCCATCCCCATCCAAAATCATCCAGGACGTGAGACAAAAGTTCAGTGTTGTGTAATTAATATATAAAGCCTATCCTACTTGTACTTTTCTAAAACTTGATTAGTAATGTTACAATTGTAAAGTGCGCTCTAAAGTCATGTGACTACGGCTGTAAAGGTCATGTGATTTTACACGTTGATACATTACCCATGCGTCACAACTAATTTTTAAACCCATACTAGAGTTATGCCTTAAACAATATATATAGCTTATTACAATATATACCTTAAAGATAGTGATGATATTCAAATTATATAAAGTTCCTTATGAGGCCTTCATTCCTTAGTGTTTTGTGTAGACGTCAGTCTCTCCGACGTTGCCGACGCCGACGCCGACGCCGATGGTGTGTAGAGCTAGGCTGGCTACAAGGGAGCAGCTTGAGCAGCTTTATTTCCATTAGAGTACGGCGGAGCCATAAAGGCCCGAAGTGAAGCAAGCCGAAGAGGCTGGGAGGGCTGCACTTTAACCTGGGCTCAAGCATTTAGGATCCCTGCTAGCGCTATTGCGGATGGGGTCGATTACAACGCGGTACGCGGTTTTGAAGCTTCAACATATCAAGAATACCTGCTTGCACGCAGCGCAGCAGTTCCTCCACCATCGACATTCCTCCTCCTGTATCCTTACAGGTATACCTTATTCAACTTATTCTCGATACGTCTATTCTATTATAATTCGATTCCTGCCCTCAGATCTCGGACTTTGTACAAGGGCAAGCAACGCGTCTCGATCTCTGCCACCGAAGCCTGCCAAACCTGCCAAATTCTGGTAGCTGCTCAACCACAATACCGTGGATTATACCATTTTATACGATCTCGAAGTGTCCTCCTGTCGATGAGGAGGCTTCATAGCTCATAGGATTTTCATATCCTGGCCTTGCGGCAAGTCCAGTACTCATCATGTCATCGCCTGCTCCGGTCCTCTGGCCCGCCACTTCTCAAGTCCCTGTGGCCCAAGGTGGTGGCCAAGGAGTCAGTAATGATATCGAGAGTACCGGTGTTACCATAAGACCTATGAGACGTATGCTCACAATCTCCGATTGCAGGTAATCGAAATCTAACTAACGCACTCCGCCTTTTAGTCAAAGTCCTCTATACCTTTGACGACCAGAACAAGACGAATTGTCTAGCAAGATGGCCTCATGTTCTCCAGATCCAGGCTGTTGCTATGGATGAAAATGCAACTATCGGTGTTATCGAACTCAAGACATGCATACAAGCCATTGTACAATGTTCGCCCGAACTAGTCGCCAAGCTTGGGCAAGACTACACTGTATACGCATACGATTATTCCGAGTATGATAACCCCTTAGTCGGACAAGGAATGCTTTCATGGGCTCTCGCGGCGGCATCGCCAACACCAGATGCTCCGGCAGGTCAGTCTAGGCAGCTCATCACTGGGCGTGTGTGCAAAAACATACAGGGCCTGTTTTCAAACGGAGTTGCGGAGACACTTGAAGTGAAGCTTCGATTAGTACCAGTACCAACTGTTCTTCAGAGCGAATATCTCAGCAATATGGAGAAGTACAAGGAATTGAGCAAAACAATGCCCGCTGGTTTTGATCACAACGAGTGGTTTACGTTCCTTCAGTCAAATCCGAATATTGCGCAGATGGCAAACCGTGTCAATACACCAGTACCTCAGACCTCTCATCAACGGAATGGCACTAGCATGGAAATTGTCAATCAACTCTTGAGTCCTTCTTTACAGCCACAGACTTCTGTGGATCCGTTCAACAACCCTTCGCAGCTTGAGAATACAGCCAGTAACAGTCGGCCAGCCAGCCCAGCTCTGATGACCACGGCCAAGCCTGTCTCACGACCTTCATCTCGCACATCTGTCAAGAGACCGCGGAAGCCTCGCGCACCACCAAATAATACTCAAGGTGGTAATACTTCTGGCTACGAAGAAGGAACCGATGGAGACGAAGCTCCAATTATTAAAAAAAGAGCCAAGATTACAAAAACCAACTGGAACAGCAAATCTTCCTTTGGAACGGCTTCAGATTCTCTCCGCGTCGCCGCTAGCACTGCTGGCTCTATCCGCATGTTTCGACCTATCGCAATAGCCCCTGCCTCAATGGATAGGGGCTCTACCTCTCATCTCCAGGAAATGCCTAGAGCTCCAACTCCAGTTCCGCAACTGCCTCCTCTCCTACCACGGCAGCGAGCCGCTTCTCAAACTCTGTTACGGCGAGATTCAATTGCCTCGCAATTCGGTGAATCGCAACGCCCATATAATTCTCCTTACGCGCCTTCCGATCCGGATCAAGACTCACAAGACCAGGTTCGGACGTCCATAGAATCAGCCATGACCTCACCCGAAAAGGAAGACAGTCCGGCAGACACGCCACCAGATATTACCTCTTCACCACCAGTTCTCCGGACAACTGCCTCTGCCAGATCAAGCCCGCATCTTCCCTCGAGCCCGATATTACCCCCAATGCCAAGGACCGATTCTGGATTTATGAGCGGAGACATTAGTGAGTTATTCGAAGATGCGGAGGATCGGCCGGTTACTGAAGAAGACGTTGCCACTGCAGCCAAATATAGCCGACGCCGTAATGCCAAAGCAGCTCCAATCCACCATGGCTTTACAATTGAAGAAGTTACTCCAGGCCCGCCGGAACTGTTGCCAACGAAGATGCTCCCAAGAGCAGAGATAAAGCGAAAAGCCGAGCCAAAGCTGAAAGCTCCTAGACGTACTCTGGCCCGCACAAGCAGCACCATGTCGGATGATGGCCAAATTCTCCCTGCAAATCGAAGAGGTGTACAATCTGCCCATCCATCTCCTAGAACGGGGCTTTGTATACCGCAGCTGCCACCTCCTGCCGATACGGGCACTGCGCAAAACATCATGCAACCGCAATCAGATGCACCCGCTCCGAGCCAGGATATGATCATCCCTGCTCCAGAGCGCCTCTCTCAAATGACTCCAGCACCACGTCCATCTTCCAGGTCAATGAGCTGCACAGCATCGCTCGGATCATTGACTTTGCCGACAGTCCCAGCCAGCGAACCTGCTCTTCCACCTAGCGGGCTTCAGAATTCGCATGTCTGCTCTGATGCGCCTCACCCAATGACCGATGCTCCAGTCGCTACGCAGGATGGCACCGCTATGGAGCAGCAAGCTTCTAAAAGAAGTGCGTTAGGGAAAAAGAATACTATCCGCCTCCGTTTAGAAGATGCCATATTGAAGGGCGAGATGCCGCCGTTCTGTAGCAATTGTGGTGCTATTGAAACACCAACATGGCGTAAAGCGTGGGCACAAGAATGCAAAGGAGACCCAGGGTATCATGAATACTCAGATGAGACCGGGAGAGTTACGGCCATCGAAATTCTGGAAAAGGATGATGCTGGAAAGCCTGCCGTATATCGCTTAATTAAGAAATCCCTTGCCGCAACGGATGATAAGAATGTGTTCACGGAGATTTTGCTATGCAACCCTTGTGGAATATGGATGTCAAAGTACAAGTCTCAGCGTCCCGAAGATAAGTGGGCAAAAGAGGGCAAAGAGCAGAGCCAGCCAGCAGAGAGAAAGAAGAGAGGAGCGTCGAGCAAGCCTAGAAAGTCGCGGGCTGGAAACTGCGCCATGCCAACGTCTGAAGCTCACTTCTTCTCTGATGCGCCTGGGCCACAAGAGAATGAAGCTCCCACTGCTATGCATACTAGCTTTCAGAGTCAGGTGTCAGGTATCGTCATTGAGCAGCAGACGCAGATATATCATGCACAACGTGCAGGAAGTGTACAACCACCGAGAAATTTAAAGACCACAACTGATGTCGCATCTGCCTCGTTGCGACGTGCTATTCAGTCAAGTCCGGCGAGATGGGTAGGCACCCGAAATAGCCCTATCGAACTTGAGGATGATCTCGGCACTACAAGAAGACTCCTTTTCCCCTCTCCGCGCAAGGATAATTCTCCTAAAGTTCTCGGCGAGGTAGCCACTAACTACGCGGTGTCTCCAACCGATTTGTACAGTCCGACCCGTAATAAGGCATCTGCTATGGAAACTTCTAACAAGGAGAACCGTCCGCCGGCATTGGATCTTCAAGGCGCAGATGATGATCTAGTCAAGCTCTTTGAGCAAGAGTTGACTCGACCGTCTCGGCCAACAACTCCAGTCCAGACAGCACCAGCTGCAAATCCATTCAAGACACCGACACGCCCAACACCAAATCATCGGCCTATTACCCGCAGCATATCGAGGTCCGCCAAGTCTGCGAGTAGGGGCGACATGATGCCACAGCGAACGCCAAGCAAGACACCCAGTACAGCTCGCCGAAGCCCTCGCCACCGTCAAGTCCTCGAGAGCCCGTTTACTGCAACCTTGAACAGGCTGTTGAGCGAGAATAACAATGAAATGCGTTCTCCATCTCGCAATCTGGATCTCGGACTGGACTTTTCTACTCTGCCTGATATTGCGCATCCCTCAGACATGCACAGCGATGCCCTCATGTTCAATGGCGCAGGTTTCGATGGCCGTCACCATGATTTCTTCTCAACTGACGCTCCTATGCCAAGCAGCCCACCGAGGCTGTTCGATCTCTATGAAGATCCTTTGGCAATGGGAATGCAGGGTCTCGAAGACATGGATCAAGCTATGTGGAATGGGTTTGCGATGGACGATCAGACGATGCAGGGACTGGGATCGGGTCTTGTGATCGATGCGAATGGGCGGGCGACTTTTACGATGTCTTCATTGCGGGAGGACGAGGGGTCGAATATTAAACTTGAAGTTCAGGAAGCTAATGAGAGAGGGGCCCAGGAGGTTGCATAAGCTGGCTGTGTGCCTTTTGTTTATACGGAAGAATTCGCGTCCAAGGTATGGCACTGCATCATGATGTTGGGATATGTCATGGTTGTATGTTTACGTTTATAAACATGTTTATGAAGATGGGGCTGGATATACTCATCCATTGTTCGGGTACAGTGGATTTCCAAGCATGGCATGGCGTTGTTACATATATTGAGCGATTACCATAAAGCGATTGAATTGAAAAGCATAACCTCGTGATTTAATTTCTCTTGCTCTGTAAAGTCTGCAATTTCTCGTTTATTTATGACATAATACAATCGTAGTGCCGTAGCAAATCCAGCACCTAGCAATACCGCTGTGCATCATAACTCATGTCACCTAGCTACTGTGCGAGTTGTCCATTCCCTTCAACACCATCCTCCACCGCCCGGTCTCATCCATTCGCACCTCCTTGGTCTCAAGTCGCAGTTTCCCAAATTCCTCGAAGGTGAGGGTGAGTCATGAGCCACTGTAAAAGATATCCTTATGCCTGTGCGTTGCCTCGACGACAGCGTTCACGGCTGCAAAGTCTGCGAAACTGGAATTAGCCTCGCCACTGGAAGACGATAAAAGGGGGAGGGGGGGACATTGCAAGAGGAGAGACACACCAAGATTCGAGCCCATATCTGTGGCCTGCAGCACCTTTATAGAGAGGTCCTGGTTTACCTTGCCGACGATCTCGATTGCGTTGCCGACTGTGAGGTGGGAGTCCTAGAGCGCCTTGTCAGCTCTGCATGGCTTTATCCTTCGAGTTCTGCACAGATCCGTACTCTGTTCAGGTGTGCTGTTACGTGGCCCCCGGCATCGATTGTGGCCTCTTCCCCGCGCAGCTGGATGACCTTGCCAATGAGACGGACGGTCCGGTTCGTGAAGGAGTCGAGGTAGGAGAAGTTGATGCGGGGGGTGGAGATTGCTTCGGCCATGGCTGATTATGTATTCACTACTTGCATGCAGATTCGGTGAGATGAGCGGATTTGCGGAGTTCAGTGACTTGTTGGGCGAGATATGGCGTATGTCAGCTTGGATAGAGGGGGATGATGTTGAAACTGGATCAGAGAGACGCGTACAAACGCGAAAGCACGTGTTGATAAGAAAATTAATCAAGGAATGGAATAATGATGATCCATTCATTAGTGGCGCTAAACACGGAAGGGTTCCGGTTACCCCGGATTCGACCTATCTAGGACTAATACAATAGGTACACATATACTACAGTATGTCATATAGATATATGTACACAGTACAGGAATTTTGCCCTCGTTCAAGAGCTTCCAGACAGCAATACGAATTATAATAATACGAGGCTCCCTTAGTACTTTTCGAGAGCAAACTTTTGAGCATCACTTATTGGCGGGCGAAAATAAGCAGAGTTTGTGCTGTTGACTCCGATAGGTGATTGATGGACCGAACGTGCACAAGTACAAGCGGGGGGATTCACCGGCAGTGCCACAATGTGCGTGGTGCTTCCTCATGGTCAGCCCTGTTGCTGGCTTGCTAGGATGAGGCAGTGCTGACAATTGCGATTGCGTGAGAATATCAATTCCTCTTTTTTGCGTCCTGAGGAAATTCGAGCTTCATGTATTATATCAGTCGCAAACGATTGCTGTGAGTTGCCATATACTATGCGCAAGTCTATGATATGATATGGATATTGGTGATTGTATCCAACTCTCTGACTCTCTGACTCTCAATAGCTAAGGGACTCTCTGGATCTTCGAGCGCGAAATGGCAGAGCCTTCGGACGACGAGTGGCATCTGGTCGCTCATTCTCGAGTAACCGCAGCCGATGTCCTCAGTCGCAAACAGATAAAAGAATGGGAATCGACCAAGAAATACTGGTCCGGGATCGGGCAAAAGCACGTTAAGCATACAGACATCAAGGGGAAAATCCACATCGATGGGCCCCTTGGATCCGGCGGCGCCGCATTCGTTGAGCGCATCACCTATGGCTCTGTCACAATGGCAAGGAAGAAGATTGACAGGCGAAGACACAAGTACGCCACGATTGAGAAGCTGAAGGAAGAGGCCAACATTATGGATAAGCTGGTGCATAGGCATATTGTTACGCTCGTCGGCACCTACACGCATGGGTCGAATTTGCTCTATCTCTTGACATATCCGGTTGCGGTTTGTGACCTTCACCATTTCTTGGACGATATCGAGGATGTGCGATTGGGTACCTCGGCTGATATCGAAGATGCTGCGAAACGATTCGAGAATCTCGGATTCAAAGGGATAACCGAAGAACTAATTGTGAATGGCCATGAAGACAGAATTCTGGCAAGCTTGATGGACTTCTTGGCTTCGGTTTTGGGATGCGTGACCGAGGCGCTGGAATATGTCCATGGCCAGAGGATTAGGCATCAAGATCTGAAGCCGAGCAATATTCTCTTGAGTCCCGGACAAGTTTATCTGGCGGATTTCGGCATATCGATGGATCTAAAGGACTCGACACATTCAGTAACGGATTCCTGCGTTGGCTGGTCGCCAGGCTACGTTGCTCCGGAAGTTGAAGATAAGGGAAAACACCACCCATCTTCTGCAGATATCTATTCCCTTGGCTGCGTCTTTCTCAATGTAGCGACCGTCCTCTATGGCTCAACAAGAGCAGAATGCGGCGATGTTATGCGGGAGAAGCATACAACGAGGGCTGCGACCATTGAAAATTTTGTCAACGATTTGCGGCCTCTGGCTGTGAAGACAGGAAAAGCCCATGAGCACTCATTAACATGTATGCCGAAGCATCTGCTGGGTCTGACTGAGGCTATGCTTTCACATGAGCCTTCCTCAAGGCCCACAGCAAGTCAGGTCAATGCTGCGCTCCACGATATCGGCGGCATTGAGCAAATCTATCATGGGAATTGTTGCAAGAAGGATGCCAGCTATGTCGCCGGGATCATCGATAGCAAGATGTCAAAACTCGGTCAAGATACAAGCGAATATACGAAGAAAATCAAGGCTCTTGAGGAGCAGCATGAACATGACAAGCAAGCAGTCGCAAAACTTTCTGAAATCCAAGCTACATACCAACTGCGTCTAGAAAAGGAGCGAAACCATCTTGCAGAGCAATACGCGAGGCAACTTGAACGTCAGAGGAAAGAATTAGAAGCCGTATTGGCTAAGAATAAAGCCCTTGAGGCTGAGCTGGCGACGCTAAAACCGGCACGGAGAGGTCCAAGAAAGCCTCATGAGAAGCTGAGACCTCCACACTTGCAGTCTATCTCAACAGACGCTATCCCCAAGCAAGGCTTTCCTCTCCCGGTTAGACGGCAGAGCAACCTTCCTGTACCTGTTCGACCTTCAACGCCTCTTCCATCAACGCCAGTACGACCTCAAATCCTGAGAGACTCGTCGTCAGCTACTAGCACGCTGCTAAGTAGTGTGCATTCATCATTTTCAAGGCAATCGCCAGCATCTTCAGTATCGTCCATCGACTCTGAGACTGTAAGAAGCGATATACCGGATAGTCCTATGCAATCTAAGGCGCATATGTCTCCAACCGGGTCTCTGGATAAGACTGCAGATAAGACAATTATTATGACTTGGGCTGAACGGGCCAGGGGTAACCGCAAACAATGAGCGTCTTTCCCCTTGGAAGCGAGTGAGTTTCGGCGCCATTAGAGCATAGCAACCCTCCGTCGAGAAGCAGAGGGCATCTTCTCGGAGCCGTAGATGCTGAACGAGCATGATGCACACTTGTTTCGCGAGCGTCGAATCTAAGAGCGAGGAGTGAATGTCCAGTGCTTATGGCTGAGATGGATGTCAGAGAAGATAGCTCCGATAGGAAAGCTCCAACATGCTCGGAGCAGAACAATCTGAGTCCATGTTTTTGGGGCTCACGATGAATGTATAATGAGGCTAAAAGCGGAGCCATCCACAAAGGAACGGCGTTGCCCCTCGTTTTTGGTTTTTGTGTGTTGGTTGGGGGGGCTATGGGACAGGTGATGAAGATCTAAATAAATGGCACATAGTGCAAAGTGAAGATCACAAGTATAAATCAGAATATGAAGCTATGGTTGTACGTACACGTATATTATACAAACTTTAAGGTCAAAGCACGCAGAAGCAAAAAGAAGTAGACAACTTGGAGGAGGTATTGAACCACACCCGATTTGAACGGATAACCTTTCGCTGGCAGAAACGTAAGATCACGTGACTTCTGGAGGCGAACGCGCTACCGTTGCGCCAGCAGTCCTATTTATTATAATAATCAGGCTAGAATATCAATGTATTCTTATACTCTTAGGAATCTACTATAGCAAGATGATCGACGCCGCAGTTAAACATCTAAGGGCTTTGGCAGGAGAAATCCCAATTACATAGGTAGTTGAATAAGGGGCAATCATGTCATGGTACTATAGTAGAGCAGTGAATAGATGATTCATTTCATCACTTTACAGTTGCGATAACCATCGTTACTGAGTGATGTACATATGTATGTTAGCTGCATAGTTGGAAAAGCAGTATTTGTGAACTAATTAACGGTGTATTCTTTCGGCCTCATTGAGACATCGGTACATACATACATAGGCGGACGCGCGTAGTGCCTTGTTTCATCCCTTTTCCGCATAACCATAACCATAACAATGAAATACGGAGTAGAATTACGAATACATGTGAGCACGTGATGATTGAGTAGCCAACCCAATACTCAGCCTGGCTAGAAATTTCAATACTCGACCCCCCATGTTCTCTTTCCACGTGTATGTATGAAGGCCAAAGACTAAAGAAGACTAAACGTTGATCCGCTTGGCCGACGTTTGGGGTCGTAGGAGGGGATTGTGGCTGTGTGGAAGACAATCCAACAAAACCAAACATCGCTTGCACTCTAGCCAATTATCGCCATCATATAACCAAGCAGTCAGTACTATAGTACACACTATAGTACTAACTATAGAACTAAGTATACATAGTACTAAGTATAGTACATACATAGTACACACTATGGTAATCAAGGGGTTTATCAAACCACAGGGGGCCAGGTACATGCTTCGCGGCGTTTACAACAGTCGCCTCCAGACAGACAGACATAGACACGAGTCCTGTCAGCAACTCACCATGCTCTGCCTGAGTCGTCGAGCAATAAAAGCCAGCGCCAATCCCTTCATCCTAAGTAGAAGGGCGACGAAAGAGCTAAAGTATTAAATTGTTCTATCTAGCCACTGTCAACATCCGCATTATTTGAAGAGGCGGAGCTGTTGTTTCGCAAGCATGCTTGGCAGACGTCTTGTAGCCTTGGCGACTGCTGTGGGTAAGATCAGCCTTGCTGTCTATTTTACATTTTGGACTTCACAACGTTCGGACTGACAAGCCCATAACAGTCTTCTCCTCGGCCAATCCAGCATTCACGGCCCAAGCAGCGAGTTCCGAGAACGGTGCTGCAGATTTCTTCATCTCCAGCGACAAGAGCGTTTCTTTTGGCCTCAATGTTCCGACCGACTCGAGCGACCTCTATTTCTCGCTCTCTGGTCCCGATGACCGGTCATGGATCGCCGTGGGAATGGGCTCTCGAGAAATGGATAAGTCTTTCATGATAATGGCATATCGTGCATCGAATGGGAATAATGTCACAATCAGCCCCCGTCTGTCATCTGGTCACACAGAGCCCATATGGACTTCGAACTCCACCATTGAAGTGCTTCCTGGAACGGGCATCTTCAATGGGTCAATCGTTGCAAATGGGCGCTGTGTAAACTGCCGTAGCTGGCAGGAAGGCGCTTTGGATCTCAGCTCAGCAACTCAGGATATGATTTTTGCCACGGGGCCCTCCGGAGCTATCAACAGTGACTCTTTGGCAGCCGATACCATGCTACATAACAGCTATGGCGTGTTCATAATGAATATGCCGAAAGCTACTGGAGATGGAGGATTGCCAGGCATTGCCACTGCTATGTCAGGAGCCTCGCAGCTTTCATTGGAAACAAACTCTGACTATTGGCCGGCTTTACACGGCAAGTCATTCTCGATCATGCAACGGGCAACGAAACAATCTAATTGGGTGAAACAGCTGCCATAATGATCTTTACCTTTGTTGCTCTCATGCCTCTTGGTCTCGTTCTCCTACGGGTAGTCGAATCGGTCAGATGGCATGCTATCAACCAGACTGTCGCAGCCATCCTGGCCATCATCGGCGGTGGAATAGGAGTATACATTGGGTTAATGTACAATAGAGTCCGTCTCACCCACGAACTCCAGACTGGAATTCGATGCTGACCGTATCGCAGTTCAAGAGCTTCAATACTGCGCATGAAGTCTTGGGAATCATCGTCGTCCTTGCAGTGATAGTCCAGTTTCTGCTTGGATACATGCACCATCGCATATACAAGAAGACGCAAACTACCACGAAGATGGCGCCAATCCATGTCTGGCTTGGCCGAGTGGTTATAGTTGCAGCCGTTGTCGATGGATTCCTGTAAGTCCTGCCATGTGTACGTCTGAATGGCGAGGGCCCTTACTAATCTACCTCAAGTGGCTTTCCCTTAGCTTCGCACCCCAAATACAACTGGATTCTGGCCGTTCTCGTCGCACTGGTCGGCTTAGGCCTCGCCGGGCTGATATTCTTTACACGACGGAGAATTGGGCAGAAGTCAAAGATTGCCGCGATGCCAGCCGGTGACTGGCCACGGAATGGACACCAGGGTTACGTGCAGGCGCCGTCCGCCAATCAGAGCGATATTCACTTGGGGCAAATGGGTCCTGGCTATGGAAAGCAAACTTTTTAAGAGAAAACTCGCTTCCCATGAAGTCATGTCAATTGTGTGAGCGAAGCCACTCGTCTTGGATAGAGTGTCTAGGGGCGTGGAAGGTAAAAGCTCCCGCCTCCAGACTGTTGAACTTATAGAGGTATGCGGAATTATCCAGGGGTATTAAAGGAGCGAGTATAACTGAAGAATCGCCGACCTGAAGTCGATGAGCGTTCCTAGAAGAAACTAAATGCAACCTGGCGGACGGTTACTCAAGGATGCCTTGGGTTCCGTTTGAGCTCTGCCTTGAGATTGTTGAATTGTACACCATAAGAATCACGGAGTCAGAAATCGAGTAGAAAGAATTGAATCGTTGAACTTCCTATTCTACGAATTGAAGTTGTGAAATCTACGACCTTGGTTTCTGTGAAGTCCCAAAGATTCGTCGTCTTGAGCAGACAAAACAAATCGTCGTACTCACAGGCAGGGTTAGCAGAGATATTCAAGATATTCATGAATATTCAAATATTCAAATCACGTGATATTCATGAATATATTCATGAATATTAGTCATGTGACATTAGGTATTAGTCATGTAACTTAAATTTTCTATAAGCTAATAAACCTTATATATATTAAATATTATGCTATTAAAAGGCCTTATTAAATAAATAAATAATAAAAAGCTCTTAAACAATTAACTAATTTAACTTAAAGTAGCTAAATTTTAAAATGTTTAACTTATTAAAGGTGTTAGGATTCTAAGTGATGCCTCCGCAGTGCCGTCTCCTTTAACCTTAGCAGCAAAAGTGGGGTACGCGATGGGGGCGCGCTATAGCAGGATCATGTATATAGCGGAGCGACCCCCCATAATGGGAGGGTTAGCGATTAGTCTACTAAATAAACTAGAGCTGTTAAGTGACTTAGGTCCTTAACGGCCCCGCGCTTGTGCTTCACCCTATCCCAACTATCCTCACATTCTAATCGCTTAATATCTAGAAAGGACGAACAGTGCGAAGACAAGAAAAATGGTTGGATCGCGGGGCCGCGGTGGTAAACCCTCGCGCAAGTAGCGCGTCGCAAGTGAAGCGCCATTTGTTACGAATATCAAAGGCTTCACTATGTGTGTTGCTTGTGTGTTGTGGTGTTCACGTGTATAAGGCAGAAGTGTTCGCTAGCAAGGTAGCTAGCCGGGTGTGCGTTTGTGCACGAGAACCCC